>TARA_R110001592_G_scaffold7126_1_pt1 | contig 36746 bp, 34 predicted proteins | sample TARA_R110001592 | Tara Oceans TARA_R110001592 (sample SAMEA4398387) | marine metagenome | biome: Polar Biome; feature: [SRF] surface water layer (ENVO:00010504); material: water (ENVO:00002006), including particulate matter (ENVO:01000060) such as... | depth 5 m | reverse complement strand
TCGGCACCCGGTGCTCGAATCGCGCCAATATCGACAGGGTTAATCACGTTGATACCATTAAAAATAAAAGTACTTTCACCCCAGCTGACAACCTGTCTACCAAGTCGTAAGTTAAGCGGCATTTCGCCAAAGTAAAAGTTTTTATAGATATATGCATCTAGGATTTCACCACCAGAAGCATAATCTTTACCGTCTTTACTTAACTCACGCTGATAACCGTTAGCATCCGTTACACGACTTTCATCTTTTAACTCAAAGTCGTACCAATATCTTGCTCTTGTAAAGATACCCCAATCATCACCACGGATCAGAAAATCACTGCTGCCTTTGACTAATTTTGAATAGGTGTCATTTTTGTCAAAGTTCAAGGTGCCATCATCACTGTTAATTGAGCCACCATCACCACCATTACCTTGCCCTATCAAATCGCTACTTGGAGCTTCAACTCTCCAGCTCGCGCCAGCGCTCAGTGTGGTATCAAAACTAGCTTCAAGATCGCCCATATAAAATTGAAAGGCACTAGCAGGTGTTGACATAGTGGCAGCAACTGCCACTGCTAAAGGCAGTTTTGCAAATTGATGCAACCGCTGTGTTTTTTTCGTCATCGAACGCTACTCCGTTACATTGAGATTTTTTTACTGATAGATTCGACAAATCAAGACACAATTTGTTTTTTTAATAGTGTAAACAATAAAAGACGAATCTAATTTAAATCATTATTTAAAAAGTTGAGTTACTGATAAATTAGTAACTACTTCTAGCTAAACTTACTAACAATGAATACATGTAGTACATGGAAACACGGCTTATAAATATACTTAAACCAAAGCATAGACCGTAATTTCATAATCAACCAATTTTAAAAAAGAATTTTTATAGATTTTTGATGACGATAATCAAGTAGCTAAAACGATCATGCACGATATTGATATCTGTGCTTCATAAATAAAACCAATTGCACACCAACAAGACAAACAACAGCGCTAAAGATAAAAGCACTTTGATAATTATAAGAAGTAACAATATAACCAGAGAGCGTTGCCCCTACAGCACCACCCGCCCCAAACCCCATACTACTGTATAGTGCCTGTGCTCTACCTTGATTCTGCTGTTCGAAGTTATCATGAACAAATTGAATTGAAGCGACATGCATTGCACCAAAAGAAAAGGCATGCAGGCATTGCATGATAGCAATAACCAATAATGACTCTGCAAAAAATGCAGTCATTACCCATCTCACAATCGTCACCAGTAAAGACAGCAGCATTATATTTTCAATCGAGCTACGCTTTAACCAACGATGCATGAAGATAAACATCAAAACTTCTGCGATCACCCCCAATGCCCACAACCACCCGATTTGAACTTTCGAGTAATCCAAATCAGCCAGATAAATACTAAAATAGGTGTAGTAAGCTCCATGAGAAACTTGCAGTAAAAAGCTTACAATGAAAAACAATATTACCCATGGAAGGTAAAGCTGAGATTTAAATGTACGCTCCGAATTATTTGAAGTGAATGCTTTGATTTTAACTTCTGAAAAGCTTAAAAGGCTCACTCCAAAAATTGCACCAATTAACATTAGCAGTACCCAAGGGAAAACTTTTAGACCCCAAACATCAAATAGCCAACCGCACAAAGCCACACTAAATATGAAGCCAACAGAGCCCCATAAACGAATTCTACTATAACGATTTCTTTGCCCTGCAAGATTATAAAGAGTTAGCACTTCAATTTGTGGAAGTACTGCATTCCAAAAAAAACTATAGAGAATAATAACGACAGCCAAGGACCAAAAAGTATGCGCCCAAAAAAAACCTAAATAGCACAGCAATGTCATGAAAGCGCCTATGCGTACCAATAAAATACTTTTATTGTACTTATCTGCCAAACTTCCCCAAATAAGAGGGGCAATCATTTTTGTGATCATTAATAACGACATTAACTGCCCGATTTCTAATAAGCTAAATCCTTCCTCTTCTAAATAAAGACTCAAATAAGGTGCCATAACACCTAAAAGTGCAAAGTAGACAAAATATAGTGCTGATAATTTCAAAAATAGATACGCAGACATAAAGCCCCAAACAGGTGCGCGACACCCAAAAAGGCATCATTACAGTGCATAGAAAAAGATATTGTTCCGTTTCTTTCAGTATTTGATGAATGGCTATTGAAATCTAAATAGTGATTGATTAATTTTGTCTTGCCTTAAAATAGTGCATAAATCATACATGGTAGAAAATCGCTCTATCGCAGTGCATTAACAAATTTTTCGCCACCCCAAATCAAGATAGGAATATTTAACATGATCAAGCTCATCTTGCTAGCCACGAGTTTGCTAGCGCCTTCGCTGAGTTATGCTGAGGATAGCTTAAATGCTGCCGATACAGCATGGATACTGACAGCAACAGCACTCGTACTCTTTATGACAATCCCCGGCTTATCTTTATTTTATGCTGGACTTGCTCGAAGCAAGAACGTTTTGTCTATTTTGATGCAATGTTTTTCACTTACCTGCTTAATGTCAATACTTTGGTTTGTTGCTGGTTATAGTCTTGCTTTCGGTGAAGGCAATGGCTTTATTGGTAATCTCGATAATCTGTTTATGATTAATGTCACCAAAGAGTCTTTAACTGGAACCATCCCAGAAGCACTTTTTGCAGTCTTCCAGATGACGTTCGCCGTCATTACCCCTGCACTTATTGTCGGTGCCTTTGCAGAAAGAATGAAGTTTTCTTCCATGCTGCTGTTTAGCAGCATCTGGTTATTTGCAGTCTACATCCCGGTTTGCCATTGGGTTTGGGGCGGCGGCTGGTTAAGCGAACTAGGTGCTCTTGATTTTGCAGGCGGTATTGTTGTTCATATCACAGCGGGTGTTGCAGCATTAGTATCTGCACTTGTACTTGGAAAGCGCAAAGGCTGGCCGCAAACTGCTATGCCTCCACACAACATGACAATGACCATTACAGGCGCTGGTATGTTATGGGTTGGTTGGTTCGGCTTTAATGCGGGAAGCGCACTAGGCGCAAATGAAAGTGCTGCCATGGCGCTTATCGTGACTCACTTGGCTGCGGCAACAGGTGCATTAACATGGATGGGGCTTGAATGGATTAAATTTGGCAAGCCCTCAGCTCTAGGTATCGTCACAGGTATGGTTGCGGGTTTAGGCACCATTACACCTGCATCAGGCTTTGTTAGCCCTGCAACAGCGATACTGATCGGCTTCTCAGCAGGTATCGTTTGCTTCTACGCAACTTTATTTATGAAGCAAAAACTCAAAATTGATGACTCATTAGACGTATTCCCAGTTCACGGTGTAGGCGGTATTTTAGGCTCATTCTTAGTTGGTATATTCTGCGCATCTGGCCTAGGTGCATTTAGTGGCTATGGTTTTGGTGGCGATAACACCACCATTCCTGAACAGCTATCAACTCAGATCATTGCGATCGTTAGTGTGTTTGCGTATACCGCGATTATTTCATGGGTCATCCTTAAACTAGTCGATAAAGTAATTGGTTTACGTGTCGATGAAGAAGATGAAAGCATGGGGCTAGACATTTCTATGCACGAAGAGAAAGGTTACGACCTTTAAAACTTAGCTTAAATTAGATCAAGGTATTTTTTGTAAGCTATCGAAAGATACCAACTAAAATTGCTTTAGTTCACGAAATAACACAAAACATGAATGTTATTCATGTTTTGTGTTAGCATGATTTCATTCGTGATCTGGAGCATTTTTTATGTACTTTCCCCCCCAAACATATTTTCAAAATCGCCTTCCTCTCAGCATACTAAGATCTTATTTCTTTCTATTTTTTTGTTTGCTTCTGACAAGCTGCTCATCCGAATTACCTGAGCAGAACTTTGCAAAAAATAACCTAATAAATGAATCTAAATCAGCCTCGTCATATTCCTTATCGCCAGAACTGAACACCATATACAATGAAACATGCGCTCAATGTCATATGAAAGAGTCGACAGGTGCACCAAAACTTGGTGATACAAAAGCTTGGAAGAACATATTATCTAAAGGTATCGACGTAACCCTTGATCGAGTGATGAACGGCTATGGTGGCATGCCACCAGCAGGACAATGTTTTGAATGCTCACCTGACCAACTGATAGAGCTAATTCGCTATATGAGTTCAGAGCCTTAAAGGGGAGCTTTCATGAAAAGAAGAGACTTACTCAAATCTTTAGTTGCCAGTACGTTAACCACAGCGCTACCAAGCTCACTTTTATTATCAAAAAAAACCTTTGCCGAATCAGCTAACAAAAAAGCTAAATCTTATCCTTGGAAGAATTGGTCTGGCAACCAAGTTTGTTACCCTCAACATAAACATGCACCCACATCAGTCGATGCTTTAAAAGAAATTATTCTTTCCAGTAAAGGTTCGATTCGCACAGTGGGCTCAGGACATTCATTTTCTGAACTTATTCCCACCAATGATTCACTTATTTCTATTAGACGTTTAAATGGGCTTAATTCGGTTGATCCAAGCAATAAAACAGCTTCGTTCTTAGCAGGAACCACGTTAAGCGAAACGGGGCCATTGCTAGCACAACATCATCAGGGCTTATTTAATATGCCAGATGTAGATCATCAAACCTTAGCAGGAGCCATTAGCACAGCAACGCATGGCACAGGAAGAGGGCTTGGCAGCCTTTCAAGCTATGTTTCAAACTTGACACTCATTACAGCTAAAGGTGAAGAACTTAGATGCAACCAAACTGAGAACCCTGAACTATTCAACGCAGCTAAAGTAAGCCTTGGTGCCTTTGGTGTTATAACCGAGATAAACATCCAAAATACAGATGCATACAAACTAAAAAGAGAGGCTTTTTGGCTGCCTATTGAAGAGGTAATTTCTACTTCCGAGTCCTTATCTAAAAACAACAGACATTTTGAGTTTTTCTATTTCCCTTTTACTGGCATGTCCCTGGTCGATACCTTAAATATCACAACTGAAACCATTCAAAGTACTGAGGAGCTGGATGCAAATAGCGGCATCATGGATTTAAAAAATGCACGCGACTACCTTTCGTGGTCACCTAAACTCCGCCAGTTAATTGTCGGCGGCTATCTTAAAACCCAAACTAATATCAGTCGCGTCGATCACTCTCACTCAATTTATGTCAATGATAGAAATGTTCGTTTTAATGAAATGGAATACCATCTTCCTATTGAACATGGCATGCGGGCTTTAAGTGAAGTCATTTCGACAATCGAACGTAACTTTTCTGAAGTATTTTTCCCGATTGAATGCCGATACATTAAATCAGAAGATGCCTGGATAAGCCCTTTTTATCATAGAGATTCAATATCGATAGCGGTTCACCGCTACTTTGAAGAAGATTACAGTGCACTTTTCAAAGCCATCGAACCCATTCTTCAAAAGTATGCAGGCCGCCCACATTGGGGGAAAATAAATACATTTACTGATACACAATGCCGTAACGCATATCCTAAGTGGCAACAGTTTTTGGATATCCGAAAAGAATATGACCCTGAAGGTAAGTTTTTAAATCCTTACCTAAAACGTTTATTTTCTGTAAAAGAGGCATAAATGAATATGACAATCAGCCGACGAAGACTCATTCAAACCAGTATTGGTGCAGGCATCATCGGTGGTTTAGGTATTATTCTTAAACCAAAAGACATTGGCGAAGACCATTCAGCTTATTTTAAGAATTTAAGCCTATCAATAAAACAAGCTGAGTTTACAAAACCTACCCTCATCATCGACAAACAACGCTTAGACAAAAATATTGATACGCTAAAACGACATATCAACCAACGTTACCAGTATAGAATAGTCGTGAAATCCCTACCTTCAATTCCACTTTTGAAACATATTTCGGAAAAAGTGAATAGCCAACGCTTTATGGTGTTCGATGAGAGCTTTCTAATAAAAATGTTGGAACAGTTTCCTCAAGGCGATTTTTTACTTGGAAAGCCTCTTCCTGTGTTGAGCGCAAGAAAAGTACTGAGTAAAACTGAAGCTTTTACAGGCACCCCTATTCGCTGGTTAGTCGATAGCATGCAAAGGCTCATGAATTATCGACAACTAGCTCAAGAACAAAAACAAACGCTGCACATTAATTTAGAAATTGACGTAGGTTTACATCGAGGTGGTTTTTCTTCAGAACAAGCTTTATCAGAAGCACTAGCAATAATTAGGAGTGACCCATTCCTCAAATTTGATGGTTTTATGGGATACGAACCCCATGTAGTGAAATTACCAGGGAACTCTGCGTCTCATCTTACGGATTCACTCAGTATTTACCATCGCTATATTGAAATAGCAGAAGAAATATTAGGTACTGATTTTCCTGACACCCCAATTTTTAATACTGCTGGTAGTCCGAGTTACCAACTTCATACCAAGTTAACTGCCAAGCAAAGTCTATGCAATGAACTTTCTGCTGGCTCATGTTTAGTAAAGCCAACTGACTTTGACCTACCTTCTTTAGCAGACCACTTACCTACCAGTTTTATTGCCACTCCTATTCTAAAAACACTCGACCAAACTAAAATTCCAGGCATTACAAGGCTAGGTGAAATCATGGCTTGGTGGAATCCTAACTTGAAACGAAGCTTGTTTACTTATGGGGGAAATTGGAAAGCCAAGCTAACCTCACCTGAAGGTTTAAGCTACAACCCTCTTTATGGTCGTTCTAGCAATCAAGAGATGATAAATGCGTCTATTCATAATCCTCTCGGTATGAATGATTGGATTTTCTTAAGACCAACTCAGAGTGAGTCTGTCTTTCTACAGTTTGGTGATATCGCAATTTATGATGGAAATGCATTTATTGAGCATTGGTCTGTTTTTTCTTAAAAACAACTTATAGGTTTTTAATCATGAGAGGCTTGCCATGCAGATAAAACATCACAACTCTTATGAAATAGCTCAACAAAAGTAGCATGAAGTTCTATCACCTCATCAATAGAAGAATTCGATCGACAAGCTTGTTCAATTCTTTTGGTAATTTCTGCTAAGGCCAAAGTACTTAAATTTCCTGCAACACCTTTTAAAGCATGAGCACTTTTTGAGACGGCTTCAAGATCTTTTCTTTCTAAATCATCCGCTAAAGTCTTCGCATATCCAGGCATATCATTCAAAAATAACGCAACTAAAGCTTCCAGAATATCTTTTTTACCCATGACACGTTTAAGCGCATCTGCTTCGTCCCAAATCATTAAATCTAAGCTGATTAATTTATTACTTTCCATGTGTATAGTCTCATTCAATAAACTTTTCCCAATAGAATCAAATCGATGCCCCTTCACTGTTTCAATATATTACATTCTCAATTAAACACTAATAGGCTAATAATTTCTGGTGATTATAGCCTTAAGTAAGCACCTTGCGTTTCTTCGTCCAAACCGATTAATGGACAATCCATTACCACTGCAATAGCAGTGATGACGTACCTCTCTTGATCGGTAATCTCTTCATCAAAGTGAATAGCTGTCAGTAGACCTTTGATGATTCTAGGTTTTAATAAGGGATAAGCTAAACTTAAATGATGAACCGCTTGAGAGAATTCTTTGCCATCACAATCTTCTATTTTTAAAAGTTTCAGTCCCTTCGCTCCAGAGATATCGCATGCCCTAATGAATGCCAAGCGCTTATCCTGCTCATCAATTTCGGCCTCTAATTTATCCTCAAAACCATAATGAACCACTCTAGATAATACTATTTCGAACAACTCAGATAATGACTGTATATTCTTGTATTTTGGTTTCAGCGGCCGACTCAAAGCAAAGTGTCGATCTAAGTGTTGTTTTACAAGTTGAAATAACAGCCATTCAAAAACATCTACTTTTCCATCAGCCTGAATTAATAGAGTTAATAGGTTTTTTTGATCCTGATATTGTTTGAGTGACATGAGTTTCAAGCTTGGTAGAGCGAGCTCAATTAAATCTAATATTTGTTTTGATAACAGCTGGTTAAGTTTAGTTTTCAGAGTAGAAATGATCTTAATACGCTGCACGGATTCATTTGGGTATGCTTTTATTATTTCATCAATTTGAGATTTTTTTACATCCACATCATCACTTATCAATAAACTTAAAATCATTAACGATGCGTCATAAGGCTGATGAGCCTGTAATCTCAACTCTTCGAAGACCTGAAAATTACTCGCACTATTTATACTAGCTGAGTTATCTATATGTGCATTTTTATCGCTATCAGACGATATATCTTCATTATGATCAGCATTTTCAGCGACCTCAAATTCAACATAATTATAGGAATCTTGCTTGGCATTTTGAGGCATCGAACCCACTTCATTTTCGCCTCGAATAGTTTCACCACCAGCAAGTGCTGAAGTGCCAGCTTGAAAGCCTTTAACTTGCATATCATCAAAAGAAGGATAAGTTGGGTCTGGGTTTGCATGAGCATTCAAGTCTTCAAGTTTGATATCTTGCTTTATAAAGTGCCCCGCCCATTTTGGCTGTATTCGTTTTATTCTTTCTGTCAGGGGTGGATGGGTGGCAAAAACCATCCATTGAGCAGGGTGGAAAATAGCCTTAACTTTTTCTAAAGCGTTAGCATTTGAAAAGAATAAATGACCTAGTTCATGAGCCGAATGATGTTCGAGTTTTGACTGATAACTCGCGCCACCAATAATACTTAGAGCGTCCGCAATACCATCTGGATTACGTGTAAATTGAACCGCTGAGGCATCGGCTAAAAACTCTCGTTGACGGCTCACAGCTGCTTTGATTAAAGCCCCAAACAGCTGTCCAAGCAAGCCGATCAACCATAAACACAAACCGAAAACAAAGAATAAAGCACCAATATTATTACCTCGTCGATTATGGCTGGCATTATTTCCAAACATTGTAATAGAACCAGTACTGATGGAACTTGAACCAAAGCCACTCCTGTAGTGTCGATTCGAAGAAGCCATTTTCATAAAAAAACGACCACTTTCAGCAATCATCAGAATGCCATGAAGTACCGCCACTAACTTCATATTCAAACGCATATCGCCGTTCAAAATATGGCTAAATTCATGTGCAATAACGCCTTGTAATTGCTCTCGATTAAAAGATAATAATGCCCCTCGGGTTATGCCTATCACGGCATCTTCAGGGCTCAAACCTGCAGCAAAGGCGTTTATTCCAAGCTCATTATTTAAAACATAAACCTGTGGAACCGGTGTACCTGATGCTATAGCAATTTCTTCAACAACATTAAGTAACCTTTTTTCTAAGACATCATTTGAAGAAGGCTGAATAATCGAGCCGCCTAAAGATTCAGCAACCACACGACCACCCTGGCGCAGAGACAACCATTTAAAACCCATCGCCATAAAAATAACACCGAACACCAGCAATGTTGTCCACAGGCTTTTCTTCCAACCTAATGAACTTGCCAGATTTTCGCACCATTCCAAGAGATTATTGGCGGCAAAACTAGGATCAATATGGCCACTTAAGCCATATTCCGGATTGCTATAAAGTACAAATAAGGCGACACAAATATTGGTAACAAAGACAAGAACGCAAACAGCCAAAGCAAACAAAACCACCAAGAGGCGACTTTGCTTTCGTGCTTGGTCTTGAGCCTGAAAGAAATTCATTTAAAAATTAATGACTAAAATGAAACTTTTGGTGCAGCTTGAATTGCTGCTGAATCCTCAAACTCAAGTAGGCTAGCATCTTTTTTATGGCCAAAAGTTGCTGCTAAGAAATTCTGAGGAAAACTCTGACGGTAACTATTGTATTCAGTCACCGAATCATTAAAGGCTTGACGAGAAAAGGCCACACGATTTTCTGTGCTCGTCAGTTCTTCCGATAACTGCATCATATTCTCATTAGCCTTTAACTCAGGATAGGCTTCAACCGCAATATTTAATCGCCCTAAAGCTCCTTGAAGCATGCCTTCACCTGAAGCGAGTTTTTTTAATGCAGAAGCACTGGATGGATCAGCAGATGCAGCTTTTAATCCTGCAGCCGCTTCATTTCTTGCTGAAATAACAGCTTCTAAGGTTTCTCGTTCATGCTGCATATAGGCTTTTGCAGTTTCAACAAGATTTGGGATAAGTTCATAACGACGCTTTAATTGCACTTCAATTTGGGAAAAAGCATTTTGAAATCGATTCTTCAAGGCAACAAGCGTATTAAAGATCCGTATAATGTAGAAAAAAACAAAAGTAACAATGAGAAGAAATATGATGGTTCCGGTTTCCATTTAAGCGACCTCTTAATAAATAGGATGCATCAAGAGAAACCAGAATTGCCTTGAATGATGATGGCATAATAAAATGCGGGAGATTCAGCCCCCTATTTGCCTTTCACCTGCTCGTAAGCCCAATCTAACCAAGGCATAAGTTCCTCAAGGTCAGATGCTTCAACCGTACCACCACACCAGACTCTTAATCCATCTGGGGCATCTCGATATGAGCCAATATCAAATGCAACTGATTCCTGCTCTAGCAGTTTAATCATTTGTTTTAATTCAGTTGAAGCTAAGTCTAGCACCAAACACACACTTGTATTGGATCGAGTCAATTTATTTTCAGCAAGGAAACGTATCCACTCTCTGCTTTCTACAAACCTTTCAATAACCGCCAAGTTTGCTTCTGAGCGTTGAATCAGAGATTGCAGTCCACCTAGAGAATCAACCCACGACAACGCATCTAAATAATCTGCGACACACAGCATTGAAGGCGTATTAATGGTGGCACCTTGAAAGATACCTTCATTTAATTTGCCGCCAGATGTCATTCTAAATAACTTTGGCATCGGCCAGCTTGGCTCATAGCATTCCAATCTTGCTACCGCTTTAGGGCTAAGAACAAGCATTCCATGAGCGCCTTCTCCACCTAACACTTTTTGCCAACTGAATGTCACAACATCTAATTTTTCCCAAGGCATATTCATCGCAAATACAGCAGATGTTGCATCACAAATTGTAATGCCGGTGCGTTCATCTGAAATCCAACTTGCTTCGGAAACTTTGACACCAGATGTCGTACCGTTCCATGTAAAAACGATATCATTGTCGGCCTTGGCTTGAGTGAAGTCTGGCAATAAACCGTATTCTGCCTCATAGACATTTACGTCTTTAAGTTTTAGCTGCTTGAGTATGTCCGACACCCAGCCAGAACCGAATGATTCCCATGCAAAAACATCAATAGCTTTCGGGCCTAATAATGACCACATAGCCATTTCCATAGCGCCAGTATCAGAACCTGCCACTACGCCTACACGATAATCTTCTGGCAAACCTAACAAGCGAGCGGTTTCAGTGCAGCACAATTCTAAAGCTTTTTTACCAATAAGCGCTCTATGCGAGCGACCTAAAGTACTCAGATCTAATTGGCTTACATCATAACCTGGGCGCTTGCTACAAGGCCCAGACGAGAAATTTGGATTATTAGGCTTTTTTGAAGGAATATTCACATCGACCTCAGAACAAAGATTCATAGAAAAATTTTCGCTATCCTAACATTGACATGCCTCATATTCAGCTTTTATTTCCTAGACCTTTTAATTCAAATATCTCGTTTAAAGCTAGGCAACGCTGATATTTTTTTAAGAACTTTTATACTGACTGAGCGAATTTATTATTTTCCAAAAAAAATTTGATTTGTGAACTCCATAACGAGATTGAATTGGGTTTCTGAGCAATTAACGCTATAGTCAAATGAATTTCCACATACAAAATTCATAATTATAGAAAGAGCATAAAATGATTTTCTACCATATCCGCTCAGCAATATTATTATCACTTATTTTCATAAGCAGCTTATCGCAAGCAAAAACACTTGAGGATATAAAAAAAGCTGACAAAGTGACTGACTACTTTATGTCTCAGATACTTGCTGGTGAAGTATCCTCGGCTTTTTCATTAATATCAGCCTATCTTGGCGTGGACGCAGCATCTTTTGAAGAAAGAGGAAAAAAAGCAGAATTAAATCTAAGCCAGTTGAACTCAAGTTTAGGTAAACCGCTGTCATATGCTCTACTTGAAAAACAAGCTGTTGGTGAGCACTTTTATAAAATGATTTATCTTTTGAAGTATGAATCGGCGGCGCTTGTGTGGGAAATAAACTACTATCAGCCTAGTGATGGCTGGAAATTAGTCGATATCAATTTCAATACAGATATCAATTCCTTATTTAAATAAGCCGCTAAATTTATCGTGTCATAGAAGCAAGCATGATTATTTTCATGGCATCGGGTGATTTAATCACCTCTCCCGCTTTAGAGTCCAACTGATAACCTTGAACATATTTGGTTTTTAAGCGGCTCAACCAAAATCTAAAAGCCGCTAATTCTAACAATCGAGGCCATGCTTCGCGTTCAACTTGTGAAAACGGCTTTTCAGATTCATAAGCACACACTAAGGCATTTAATTTATGTTCGTCATAAATATCTTGCAAATCAAGGTCGCTATCGGCACTTTCATTTTTAGAAAACAAAGAAGGTAATCTGTCGAAATTGACAGTCCAATCATTCGCAATCACCGCTAAATCAAACAGAAAAGCAGCTCTTCCCGCATTATAAAAATCAATCACGCCGGAAATCTCAGTATTTTCAAAAAGCACATTATCTTTAAACAAGTCACCATGAACAACCCCCTGAGAACATTGCTCAATCAAGGTTTGATATTTTTGATAACGCTCTAAAGCCAAGTTTAATATACGCCCATCGTTTTGAGGAACCAGAGGAATTAATACTGCTACAAGGTTTTCACACCATTCAAGAGAAAGTTGCATATCTTGACGACCGTTAAAATCATGCAAAGCCTTGTGCATTTTCGCTGTGTAAATGGCTATTTTCTGGCACATTAAGATATTGGGAATATCAACCGATGCCCCATCAAATTTCGGCACAAGTACTCCATATTTCTTTCGTTCTGACTTTAGTTCTTTTGTAGAAGAAGAAATAGAAGCGTTAACAGAAAAAATAAACTGGCCATTATTCATTTTTTTAGGGGCGGGAACAGCAAAGCCCTTATTGCTCAAATAAATTGTCAGATCATTGAAGAATGGTAGAGCGTCTACATCCACATTTTCAAAAACAGTTAACACCCATTGCAAGATAGAATGATCATCTGACTCCGTCCAGACAAAATAGTTGGTATTTTCTATCCCAGAAGAAACCGGCTCAAAACGCCGCAAAACACTGATTCCATATTCACTCAAAATATCGGAAATGACTTTTGCATCGAGAACCGTATAAACAGCCATACAACCACCCACTTGAAAACAAGATATGCATCATATCCCGTCAATTGATTTAACTAAATGAATCTTAAATCTTTTTTTTGTAAATGAGAGTCCCTACTTCCACCAAAATTTTATGGGATAAGTGCAGTGTGATTTTCATCAAAAAGACGTTACAATTGCGCCACTTTTTTAAAGGAGCTAAGCGTTTTCGTCATCATTAGCCATTCCGATAAGTGAAAATTATATTAAACGATTATCAATATAATCCGCCTTAAAAATTGATCCATAAAAATACCTGACTAAATTACTTGGTTATTATATAATTGCCAACTAAGACACAGATCCAGCAATTCATGCATTACATTTAATGGGAGAACTCATAGGTATGTCTAACTCCGAAAAAGCAGTGAAAGAACTGATAAAACGAGAGTATAAGCATGGTTTCGTGACTGACATCGAGTCCGACACCTTCGAACCTGGTTTAAACGAGTCTATCATTCGCCGTATTTCTGCCAAAAAAAAAGAACCTGAATGGTTGTTGGAATGGCGTTTAAAGGCGTATGACGCATGGCAACAAATGGAAGAGCCAGAGTGGGCTAAGGTAAAGTTTCCGAAAGTAGACTTTAACTCAATCGCCTATTTTTCTGCGCCAAAATCTAATGAGAATGCCCCAAAAAGCATTGATGATGTTGACCCTGAATTACTCCGCACTTACGAAAAACTAGGTATTCCACTTCATGAGCGCGCAAGATTAGCCGGTGTCGCTGTAGATGCAGTTTTCGATAGCGTATCTATTGGCACCACATTCAAAGAAAAATTGACTGAAGCTGGCGTTATTTTCTGCCCTATTTCGGAAGCCGTACATTCTCACCCTGAATTGGTCAAAAAGTATTTAGGCAGCGTAGTTCCTCAGCGTGATAATTTTTATGCTGCGCTTAATTCTGCGGTATTCAGTGATGGCTCTTTTGTATTCATTCCAAAAGGTGTGCGCTGTCCCTTAGAGCTTTCTACTTACTTCCGAATCAATGAAGCAAACACCGGGCAATTCGAACGCACTCTCATTGTTGCCGAAGCAGGCAGCCATGTCAGTTATCTTGAAGGCTGTACAGCGCCAATGCGTGATGAAAATCAATTACACGCAGCCGTTGTTGAACTAGTCATTTTAGATGATGCAGAGATTAAATACTCAACCGTACAAAACTGGTATCCGGGCGATGAAAATGGTCTCGGTGGTATTTATAACTTTGTGACCAAGCGTGCGGCTTGTATTGGTAAAAACTCTAAAGTCAGTTGGACGCAAGTTGAAACCGGTTCAGCGATTACCTGGAAGTACCCTAGCTGCATTCTTCGTGGGGACAATAGCGTCGGTGAATTTTACTCTGTTGCGCTAACGAATAATTATCAGCAAGCTGATACTGGCACCAAGATGATTCATCTGGGAAAAAACACCAGAAGCACCATCATAGCCAAAGGTATTTCTGCTGGTAAGAGTGATAGCACCTACCGAGGCTTGGTTAAAATCGGCCCCGGTGCAGAAAATGCACGAAATTATACCCAGTGCGATTCTTTGTTAATTGGCGACAAATGTGGCGCACATACTTTCCCTTATATTGAAAGTAAGAATAAATCTGCGGTGGTCGAGCATGAAGCAACCACATCGAAAGTCAGTGATGACCAATTATTCTTATGCAAACAGCGCGGCATCGATGCCGAACACGCTGTATCTATGATCGTCAATGGTTTCTGTAAGGACGTATTTAAAAAACTTCCTATGGAATTTGCCGTTGAAGCCACTAAATTATTAGAAGTCAGCCTTGAAGGTTCAGTAGGCTAAAAAGAGAGATGACAATGTTAGAGATCAAAAACTTACATGCAAGCGTAGACGGTAAGGAAATTTTAAAGGGCCTCAATCTAAGCATTAAGCCAGGTGAAGTTCATGCCATTATGGGGCCAAATGGTTCTGGCAAGAGTACACTTTCTCAAGTACTGGCTGGCAACGATGCCTATGAAGTCACTGCGGGTTCGGTTACTTATCAAGGTAAAGATTTACTAGAAATGGCAACCGAAGAGCGGGCACGTGAAGGTATTTTCCTCGCCTTCCAGTACCCCGTCGAAATACCCGGCGTCAGCAACCTGCAATTCATGAAAACAGCTATTAATAACATTCGTCAGCATCGTGGTTTAGATGAAATTAATGCCGGTGAATTCATGAAGCAAGCAAAAGCCAAAATCGAACAAGTCGATCTTGACCCAGCTTTCTTAAAACGTGGTGTTAACGAAGGCTTTTCTGGCGGTGAAAAGAAGCGTAATGAGATCATGCAAATGCTCATGCTTGAACCTACCCTTGCAATTCTTGATGAAACAGATTCAGGCTTAGACATTGACGCTCTAAAAGTAGTCGCCGATGGTGTCAATGCACTTCGGAGCCCCGATAAGTCTGTTGTGATGATTACGCATTACCAACGCCTTTTAGATTACATTGTCCCGGACTTTGTTCATGTTCTTGCAAGAGGCCAAATCATCAAATCTGGCGACAAAGAATTAGCCTTAGAACTTGAAGCAAAAGGTTATGCATGGTTGGGTATTGAGGAAGAAGCAACAGCTTAAGGGTAGTAGATATGAGTAGCTTAAATACAATCGATTTCGGTGTAGATGTTAGCCCGACACTGCAAGCAGCATTAAAAACTTTCAGCGCTGAAAAACACGCCAAACTTGTTGAATGGAACATTCCTACTCGCAAAACTGAAGCGTGGAAATATTCTTCCAAGCGACTAGGCATGAATTCTTCTGAAACAAGCGGCTTAGAAGCTAATAAGGCCAAGGCATCAAATGACGCGCTAGATAAAGCCTATACAGAAGCTTATTCCTTAGACTGCAACACTTTAATCATTTCTAATGGGAAACTGCTTCAAGAGCTTCCTGTTCTTGATGATTTAAGTGCTGAAGGTTTAAGCATTAAATCTTTTGCGGATTTAAACGACAGCCAAAGCAAAGAAGTTGCTTCCGGTGCGATTGCCAGCTCTGACAACTTAATGTTTGCAGACCTAAATGCAGCGTTCCTTCAAAACGGTATATTCATAGAGCTTGCAGACAATCAACACATTGTTAAGCCACTTAAAGTTGTCTTCCAGCATTTAGGTGAGGGTAATAGCTTTCCTAGAGTATTTATCAAGCTTGGCAAGAACTCTTCAATGACTGTAATTGAAGAAAGCACTACACTCAGCGGCTTGAGTGCAACAGACATCGTGAGCAAGCAGAATGCTGCTATTTTAAATTCTGTCACCGACATTCATGTTTCTGCCAATGCTAAATTAACATTTCTAAAAATGAACTTAGATGCCGATGCCTGCCGTCATATTGCTAGCACGGGCGTCTCACTGATGCGCGATGCGCGCTTTAACAGTTACTGCTTGTCTTTAGGCAACCAACTTAATCGTCATGATTTACTGGTTAAAATGATGGAAGCGGGCGCTGAGTGTGACTTGAATGGAATTTGCGTCACAACAGACAAGCAGCACGCCGACTGCCATACCTGCATTGAGCATATTGCACCTAACTGCACCAGCAATGAGAGCTATCGCTGTATTGCCGATAAGCAATCACAAATCGTCTTTAATGGCCGAATTCATATTCATAAAGATGCGCAAAAAACCTTGGGCTCAATGAGTAACAAGAACTTATTACTATCTTCAGAAGCTGAAATCGATTCAAAACCTGAGCTAGAAATCTATGCAGATGATGTGAAGTGCGCACATGGCACTACTATCGGCCAATTAGATGAAACTGAACTGTACTATTTAAAAACACGTGGCATAAACCACGAGCAAGCCAAGTTAATGCTAACCCTTGGTTTTGTTCTGGAAATTGTTCGAGCTGTACCTGTTATTGAAATAGCAGAGTACTGGGAACAAACTTTAGCCAACATTCTTAGCTATAAAATCTAAGTAAGGGAAAGAACGCAAAACTATGCTTGAAACTATTCGCCAAGACTTCCCTATTCTTAATCAGGAAGTCCATAACAAACCCTTGGTTTATCTTGATAGTGCGGCAAGCGCACAAAAGCCTCAATCGGTGATCGATAGCATGATGCATTATTATCAACATGATAATGCTAATGTTCACCGTGGCGCGCATACTCTGGGCGATAGGGCAACGCATAGTTTTGAATCTGCTCGTGATGCTGTACAACTATTTATAAATGCAGCTTCCAGAAAAGAAATCATCTGGACAAAAGGTACGACAGAAGCAATCAACCTCCTTGCGAATGGTTTGGCTGGTTTGTTTTCCAAAGGCGATGAAATTATCGTCAGCGGCATGGAGCATCACGCCAATATCGTGCCTTGGCAAATGATGGCAGAGCGAACAGGTGCAGTATTGAGGGTATTAGACGTCAATGATCAAGGTGAGCTAGATCACGCTCAACTAAATCAGCTAATCAACTCGAAAACTAAAGTGCTTGCCATGACCCACGTGTCAAATGTGTTGGGCACGATCAATCCGGTTAAACAGTTTATCGACACCGCGAAAGCCACGAATATTATTACCGTGATTGATGGCGCTCAGGCAGTCCCTCACTTTAAGGTTGATGTTCAGGATTTAGATTGCGACTTTTACGTTTTCTCATCACATAAGCTATTTGGCCCGACCGGCCTAGGCGTGCTTTACGGTAAAACCGGCAGACTAGAGGCCATGCCGCCCTACCAAGGTGGTGGTGAAATGATTGAACATGTCAGCTTTAGCGGCACTACATTCAATCAACTACCTTATAAGTTTGAAGCAGGCACACCGCCGATTTGTGAAGCGATTGGCCTGAAAGCCGCCATTGATTATGTGAATGGTCTTGATCGAGAGCAGATAGAAGCGCATGAACAGGCTCTACTCAAACGCGCCGAGAAATTAGCAAAAGATATTCCCGGCATGCGAATAATAGGAACATCAAACAATAAAGTGCCTGTAATGTCTTTTCTAATAGAAGGCTTACATCCGAGTGACATTGGCACCTTATTAGACCAACAAGGCATTGGCATTCGAACAGGCCATCATTGTGCTATGCCACTCATGGAACGTTTTAATGTTCCAGGAACGGCCCGCGCGTCCTTTGCTTTTTACAACACCTTAGAAGAAGTCGACACGCTTTTTACCGCGCTAGCTAAAATCCAACGCATGTTTGTTTAAAGAGAGACTTATGACAGTAGCAAGCTATGATCCGAAACAAGCTATCACTCTTACTGACAGTGCTAAAAAGCACATAGAGAAAGAATTAAGCAAACAGCCAGGCAAAACAGGTTTTAAGCTGTACCTTGCGAAAAGTGGCTGCTCAGGCTTCATGTATGAAACCGCATTAAGCGATGCACCGGAAACTGATGACAGAGTATTTGAATTTGACGAGAAAGTTCATATTTTTGTACCAAATAAAGATATGCCTCTTTTATTCGGAACAGAAATTGATTTCGTAAAAGTCGGACTGAATTCTATGTTTCAGTTTACAAATCCCAATGTTAAGGGTGAATGCGGCTGCGGCGAGAGCTTCACGGTTACTGAAGAATAAAGCATTAAATTGATAGCTATACAAATTCAACGCGTCGATACATATTTCAAATAGAGAGTAAGTCATGCACGAAAGAGAAGTGGTGGTAACCAAACGAGAGTGTGAAGCCCGACTAGTGCCTTCCGGTACTGAAATAATGATTCCTAAAAACTCTTTTGTAACTATCACGCAAGCTTTAGGTGGGACATTTACGGTAGCTGTAAATGGCAACCTGGCCCGTATCGATGGCAAAGATGCTGATGCGCTAGGTAAAATAGTAGAACTTGAAGAGTTTGAGATTCCTGCTGACGGCAGCATCAATGAAGATAATGTTTGGGCAGCCCTAAGACAATGCTATGATCCAGAAATACCCGTTAATATTGTGGATTTAGGCTTGATCTATCAGTGTGAAATTGTAAACACACCTGAAGATAAACATGAAGTTCACATTAACATGACCTTAACCGCTGCTGGCTGCGGCATGGGACCGTCAATTATTGCTGATGTTGAACGAAAAGTTGCCCAAGTACCCAATGTCGACAATGTCATTATTGAGTTAGTCTTCGACCCACCCTGGGACAATGATCGACTAAGCGATGAAGCAAAGTTAGAACTGGGTATGCTATAAAGCACTCAATAAATTTCGACTGTATTGACAAAATAAGTAGAGCACGTAATGAGCGCAATTCCTTTAGAGACATACAAAGACAATCCCTTCGGAAATTCAATCACCATCAGCGACATTCTCGAAACGGTTGAATTTCTCGATGACTGGGAAGAACGCTACAGCTACATTATTGACCTTGGCAAATCCCTCCCTGCTTTTCCAGAAACAGAAAAAACAGATCAAAACTTAGTTCACGGCTGCCAAAGCCAAGTGTGGCTTAGCCATTCATATGATGAAAACTCAGGCATTATGTATGTCTTGCTTGATAGTGATGCCATTATCGTTAAAGGCCTTGCTGCAATTGTCTTAGCGGCTTTAAATGCTAAAACCCCCAAGGCTATTATTGAAGAAGATGTTGAAGCTCTTTTTACAAAAATGGATTTAATGCGCCATATTAGCCCGACTCGCGGTAATGGTCTAAGGTCTATGTTGGAGCGCATTAAAACAACTGCCAAAATACATCTTGCCTGTTAAGCTAATTATCAACGCTCTCTGATACTCTGAAAATACGACCCTTGAACTTCGTAGTAGGGATAATTAAACTAACTCTGAGCTTCATCGAGTACATTTCGACAGGCTCAATGAGCATCAAAAAATGGAGCTACCCTCAAACCTTCAAGAAGTCATATACACTGATGCTAATAGGTATTTTGACAGCATCATCCATGCAATTCATCAGGCAGAAAAATCCATAGATTTGGAAGTCTATCTTTTTGACAGCGATGAACTCAGTCACAGGGTCGTCGATGCGTTAATTAATGCAGCTCAAAGAAAACTAAAGGTCCGTCTTCTTACTGATGGTGTTGGTGTTTGCGTAGACTTTTTTCAAATTGCCGATAAGCTTATAAATGCCGGTGTCGAGGTCAAAATTTACCACCCTTTACCCTGGCACCTTGAGCAATGGAGATTATCACTAACTGAAAATAAAGGCCTGGAAAAGCTTCTCCATTTATTTACCTCTATCAACAAACGTGATCACCGAAAACTCCTCATTATTGACCAGCGTAACGCTTGGCTCGGTAGTTTCAATATAAGCCAGAAACATCTTCCGAAAGAAAGTAATGGGGAAAACTGGCGAGATACAGCTATTGAAATTAGAGACCTAGATCTTGAATCTCTACAAATTGCTTTTGATTCTTGCTGGAATAAATGGTCCAAAAAACAAACCGTGTTACTCCTTCCTAAAACCCCCTTTATGTTTAATTTCACAAGAGCACTCAGAATTAAACAGCGAAAGCGTCTTCTTAAGCGAATTCATGATGCAAGCGAGAAAATCTGGATTACTAATGCTTACTTTGTTCCAGACAAGAAGCTACTTGAAGCGCTTAGATTCGCAAGCTATCGCGGAGTGGATGTAAGAATTCTATTACCCAGAACCTCAGATATTTTTTTCATTCCGTGGGCTTCAGCCTATTTTTATAGTAGGTTGCTGAATTCAGGCACGCGTATCTTTGAATTTCAACACCGAATGCTTCATGCAAAAACTATTATTATTGATGATTGGGCATCAATTGGATCAAGCAATTTAAATCGACGGAGTCTGCATCATGACTTAGAGCTTGATTACAGCCTTCAACTTGCTGAAAGCAGAGAAAAATTATCGGCCTGTTTTGAGACTGATTTACTCGAATCCGAAGAATTAGACCTCAAGATTTTTAAACCGACCCGAATCTGGCAAAGAATATTAGGTGGTTTCTTAGTCTTCTTATTAGCCCGATGGGTTTAATCAAGCAGCCTTGATTTCAGCCATAGCAAAACATAAATCACCAAGCGATAAGTAAATCATCTTCTTGGATATTTAACCTACCTGGTTCGACTGAAATAGTCCCACTCGCAAAATTCGGATGAACCTGAGAAACAGTTAACGCTATTTTAACATTTTCTAATTCGACTCCGGATAAACGATCTGAATCATAGAAATTAGACGTTCGATATAAAACCAAGGTATCACCAGGGCGAATACCAGAACTTGCTCCAGACGAAAAATGTAAGGTCTTGCCTTCCACTCGCGAAATGCGCGTCATGAACGGCTGACATTGGACTTGCTCTATTACATCAGAGGCCATATTCTTCAAGACCAATGCAATCTGTTGCCCATACTCCTCATCCCAAAATTCGGGAGATTCAAAGCCAACTTGCTCGGTTAAATCTGCCTGCCATTTCCCATGAGTAGAAAATTGTTTTTGCCAAACAATCTCTCCACTAAAGCCATCATGCACAAATACATCCACAACAAATTGTCTATTTTGATTAGTTTTACCCACTAATCGCTTCAATTTAGTCCAATAATTTGTTGTGAAGGCATCAGAATCTTCAAGACTCATATCACGAATAACGCCGGAAACAACGAATTGAACGCCAGCCTGCTTTGCATAGTCGGCAGCATTCGACAAGGTTAACTGCCCTGTATAATGACTAGGTGCATTACGTAAATCCGCATGCAGTGCGACTTGGCTCTGTTCATATACGACAAGCGCATCCTGCTCCCTTAACCTCTGACTCAATTGGCTAGACAAGCCACGATCAATATTTTTTAATCCACCCATACTCGCCTGAGCCGGTACCTGCACAGAAAAGCCTAATACAGCCACTTTCTTTTTATACTGGCTTGACTGAGTCGCTTCACATAATGGACGGCTACTCATATCCACATTCAAGGTTAAAAGAAGAAAGCCATTTTCTTGTTTCTCGCTATGAATAACACTCTGATTCACTTGCGCACGACTTGTCAGGTTCAAAGTATCTTTTTGCACAACACCATTTTGAACGGTTTGATAACTATCAACATCCACGCCATATTGATAAACAGCCTGACGAAGTGCATCTTTCATCGCCTGCTCACGCGCCAAATCATAACGGCCATGATCCAAGCTAGCTCTACCCGTCACTTGAATCCATTCAGCAGAAATAGAGCCTGAAAAAATGCAAATAGCTAAGAGAAACGAAATGCGAAAAATAAGTACTGCACATAATTTATTAGTTTTCATAAACGAATCTTCAAATTGAATAAAATAATCAGTTTTAAAAGCCATTGCTTACTGTAAGAAATATGCAGAACCCTGGAAGTTTTTAGAACTTATTTGTTTTGGGAGTCTTGCCGCCATTTCACCTGAAGTATCTAAAAAAAGTGATGCATTTGGTAAAGGTCTGAGACAATTCAAACCATTTTTAAAGTTATTCACCTTATTCAAACAATCTTCAAAGCTGCTTGGTAACACTAACTCCAAAACGGTTTCAAAGCCGACACCTTTTTTCTCGTTGATACTGACAACTCTTGCTCCACGAACAAACGAATCAAAACCTACAGAAAAACGGTCTTCTTTCAACATGAAATCTTTCACTGTCGACTGGCCTTTAATCGCAATGCCATAAACTCTTTCAGAAAGGGCACGGTAAGCATCAAGTTTAGATGCTCGTTGTGCGAGCAAACGCTTAGATTCTGACTTTGCACCCTGCTCTGATTCATACGCACTGTAACCAGTCACTCTAATAAGAATAGAATCTCTGGCTTTTTCAGCTTCAGACGTTGGCTTAATGAATAAAGATTGTTCTCCTGGCAGTACATCATCTAAAGACAATAGAGTGTGTGCTTTATTTTGTGTTGATATATGCAACATAGACTCATTTTTTGTGTCTGCCTTTCCAGCAAATAAATTACTGGATGTTAAACTCACAAATAATAAAACCACATAAATAGAGTAAACTCGAGAACTGATAAATCTGGACATATCTTTCCCTTCTCAATAGACAAATATAAAAGAGCGGCATACATATTCCGACAATTTCCGCTTTTAGGCTTAGTTAAGCTTATGTTGAAAAAGTTGTGCCAACTTCAGTTATTAAATAATTAAGTTTTGAAAATAGCTTAATTAAAAAAATAAATTTCATAATTATTAAAGGGAGATATAGAAAATCTTGCCACATAAAGTTACAAAGCGTGACGTGCCCTGCGTTGTCAAAGTAAACTTTCAGCTACACTTATTGAAATTCTAAATTGAATAATAAACTTGCGAACATCGCTGTACAGTTCTGCTCTACTCTGAATGCTTTGTCGCATATAATCATCGGGTTACTATCAATAACAACGTTTTAGGAACAAGGACAACATGAGCGTCAGAGTTACAACCCACCTAAACCGACGACTAAATATTTTACTTTCAAGCCTACTTTGCCTTTGTTATAGCGGGCAAGCTATGAGTGGCTATAAAGCCTTTCTTGATCCAAGATCAATGGCTATGGGAGGAACAGGCGTTGCCGCCGCCACCAAATTTAATGCATCTGCTCACAACCCCGCACTTATCGCATTCAACCGTAGTGGAAAACCGAATAAAATTTACATCAGTAGCTCACTAGGAACACGCGAAATTTATAATGAAAACCTGAATAATGATATTTTAGATTATCAGGGTTCAGGCATTGAAACAGATTTTGTCGATGCCGTTCAGAATGGTACATACACAGAGGCAAAAATTGAAGGTGACCGCTTAAAAGCTATTTTAAATGAAAAAAACTATAGCTCTTACCGATCTGACGAAATGACTTCATTTAGTCTTCTTGTCGATACAGAACCTGTCACAATTAATGCTTTCGCCAGACGAGAAATAAGAGACATGACGGTCATACTTGATCGAGACAAAGAGGAAATTGATCTTATCCTTGATATTAAAAGTGGTGATAGCGGTACAAGACTAGGCAACATATCAGATCGATTATTGTCATCGGTTGAAAGTACTCTTTTTGATTTCTCTGAATTTGGTGCAACGGTTGCGACCACCAATGTAATCGACTACAACATGCCTATTTCTTGGGGCTTTACACCAAAACTTATACAGTACCGAGCCTCTCATATATCTACAAAGCTTAATGAATACGATGTCAACAACCCTGAAGATGCGCGTACTAGCGATAGCAATCTGGAATGGAACCTGGATGTTGGCTTTGCCATGCTATTTACAGACGACTTTTTACAAGAAGAATTTGGACTTGATGGATGGTGGTTAGACGGTGAATGGGTGTTTGCATTTTCAGGCATGAATATGATACCCACTGATATATCAAATTTTTCACCTGCCAGATACAACCCAAAATACCCTGGCACCAAAGCCTCTGTTCAGGCGCTTTATCAAGTTGGCATAGCCCATTACCGCGAAAAATATATGCTTACTTTAGACATAGAGTTAACTGAGGATAAGGTTTACGAAGTCTTCGAAGGTAATTCACGCTTTCTTTCATTTGGCGGTGAATATTATTGGAGGGATGACTTCCATTTACGTAGTGGCTTAAGAGTAAATCTATCGCAAACTAAGCGAGGAGCAAAAGAAGCCACCTCGATATCAGGTGGCTTCATGTATCAACCTTATGGCTTCAGTATTGAAGCTGCCGCCATGATTAGTGAAGTTGAAGTTGGCGGCACAGTAGGTTTTGGTCTTGCTTTCTAAGCAATAAACTCCGACCATACATACTTCCCCTTCACTAGGTATAACAATGCAAGTATTTCTCGTTGGTGGCGCAGTTAGGGATCAACTATTAAACCTCAGCTGTAAAGATAAAGATTGGGTTGTTGTCGGCAGCTCTGCAAATGAAATGCTTTCAAAAGGTTATATTCAAGTTGGCCAGGATTTCCCTGTCTTCCTTCACCCAAGCACTCAACAAGAATACGCCCTCGCAAGAACAGAACGAAAGCAAGGTAAAGGCTACACAGGCTTTATCTGCAACAGCTCTAACTCTGTGACCTTAGAAGAAGACTTGATACGTCGCGACTTAACCATCAATGCCATGGCCCAAGCAGAAGATGGCACATTAATAGATCCATACGGTGGCCAAAAAGATTTAGATAAAAAACTTCTAAGGCACGTATCCCCCGCCTTTACCGAAGACCCTTTAAGAGTATTACGTGTAGCCCGTTTTGCAGCTCGCTTTAAACACCTTGGTTTTAATATCGCCGATGAAACCTTAGCATTAATGAAAAGCATCACTGACGCAGGAGAATTAGATCATTTAGTCGCTGAAAGAGTTTGCCAAGAAACCTCTCGAGCTTTAGCCGAAGAATCACCTCAAACATTTTTTGAAGTACTCAGACAAGTTGGCGCACTTAACGTTTTATTCCCTGAAATTGACGCCCTATTTGGCATCCCACAACCTGCAAAACATCATCCTGAAATTGATTGCGGCATTCACTCATTTATGGTGCTGGAACAAGCATCAAAACTCAGCAAAAATACCGCAATCCGTTTTGCGTCTCTGACTCATGATTTAGGCAAAGCCCTATCCGACCCCGCTAACCTGCCTCATCATTATGGTCACGAAAAAACCGGATTAAAACAAATAAAAGCACTATGCAATCGCTTTCGATTTCCAAATAATTTTAAAGAACTAGCGCTTTTAGTATGCGAGTACCACACCCATATTCATAAAGCACTTGAACTCAAACCAGCAACCATTCTTAAAGTTCTCAAACAATGTGATGCATTTAGAAGACCCGATCGATTTGAAGCAATATTAACCTGCGCAAAGGCAGATTCCCGTGGTCGAACTGGATTTGAAAAGATTGACTATCCACAAGCAGATTATTTTCTGGAACTACTAAGAAACGCTCAAGCTATTCAAGCTAAACATTTAGTGAAGCAAGGTTATAAAGGAAAAGAACTGGGAGAGAAGATAGACCTGGAAAGACTTGAAGCAATTAGAAATACTCCGAAGCCTTCGATATGAAAAACACGGTAACACTATAAGCCACCTTTAAAGCCGAGCTGCCTCCAGGCTTCGAAACTCACAACTGCAACAGCGTTTGATAGATTCATACTGCGACTGGAAGGTGTCATTGGAATACGCAAACGATTTTCCAAACTGAAAGAACCTAAGACCTCATCAGGCAAACCCGCCGTTTCAGAACCAAAAAGCAAGACATCACCTTCTTGATACTGAATTTGATCATGCGGCCGACTTCCTTTAGTTGTGCAAGCAAAAACTCTTACATCACCAATTGCCTGCCGAAAAGAGTCATAATCTTTATGGCGATAAACTTTATTTAAATCAGCATAATCCAAACCCGCGCGTCGTAGTTTTTTCTCTTCTAAATCAAAACCTAGTGGTTCAATTAAATGCAGACAACAGCCATTATTAGCTATCAAACGAATAATATTTCCAGTATTTGGCGCAATGCGAGGTTCAAAAAGAGCTATTTGAAACATAGTTGATCTAACAGGAGTGAATAAGTGGAAGAATTAAAAAGTATATAAAGATAAGTTATTTAGTAAGACTATTTCGTCAGCAACAATACACAATATCATTACTGACGAATTTTTATTAATGCGCTGTTTGTTCTGATTCAGCTGCATCTTGCTGTTTTTTCATGACAGCTTGAGCAAATATTGCATCAAAATTAACTGGTGCCAACATCATTGCAGGGAAACTACCTTTAACAACAACAGTATCAATCGTTTCTCGTAAATATGGAAAAAGAAGATTTGGACAAAAAGCACTTAGAGCTTGTGCCAAGTGACCACCTTCTAGACCTTGCACAACAAAAATACCTGCCTGCTGAACTTCTACAATATATGCAGTCATTCCATCTACAGTCACAGTGAGAGTCACTGAAACCAACACTTCATAATGATCATCACCCAGCTTAGAATTCTTGGTATTCAAATCCATTTGAACTTCTGGTTTCCACTGCTTCTGAAAGATTGCAGGAGAGTTTGGCGATTCAAAAGATATATCTTTCACATAAATACGCTGGAGTGCAAAGTTTGCTTGTGCTGGTTTAGCAGCCTCATTTTGATTTTCATTCTCAGACATGGGACATCCTAATAGGTTTAGTAAATATTAAACGGTATATGTAATTAAAATTCGATAAAAATTCATACTAGGCGCTGATCTCAAAAATTGCGAGTGCATGCCTCACTTTTTCTTACATTACTTGCTTATGCCTAGCATCTTATCAAGCTCACCTGAGCGCTGAAGTTCCATAAGCTCATCACATCCACCGACATGATGCTCTCCAATCCAAATTTGGGGAACCGTTCTGCTACCTGATTTCTCTATCATTTCTTGTTTTAACGCCGAATCCATATCGACATTTATTTCATCAAAAGCAACTGATTTTTGCTGGAAAATAGACTTCGCCCGAAAACAGAAAGGGCAATACTGAGAAGAATACATAATAATACGTGGTGTTGAGTTATTCATTTTCTTACCTAAGCAAACTATTCCGAAATAAATTAATTATTTTTTCACTAAAGGTAGATTTGAGGTTTTCCATTCCGCAATGCCACCAGACATTCTACTGACGTTATCAAAACCTTCAGCCTGCAATAGCTTGCCTGCCATACCTGAATGCTGACCCATTTTATCTACTAAGATAATTTGCTTGCCTTCAAATTTTTTCAATTCAGCGGCGCGCTCTTTCAAATTATCATAAGGAATATGTATAGAGCCTGTAATTCGACCTTCTGAATATTCTTTCTTTGCACGAATATCTATTATTACGGCCTCATCTTTATTCATCAATAATGTTGCTATTTGGGGGCTTACTGCCTTCCCAGAACGCAATTTTTCCGAAAACCAAAGCGCTGCAAGCAATGCAATAAATAATCCAGACAACTCAATATGATTTCCAACAAACTCAAATAAACGATCCATTCTTCAATCTCATAGCTAACGCGAATACAAAGGTGCGACATTATACACATGGCAAAAGTACGACCACAACTAAAGCCAAATAACTCGCTGATTTAATTTACTCATATATGACTAATTACACTCTTAGCAACCATCTTAGTCCTTCAGTTTATTTACAAGACAAAGTCGCCATCACACTGAATTCACGTTAAAATCTCAAACCTAATTTTTTAGGCTGATTTTTACTGGATTAAGTTTTAACTTGAATACGCTTGCTCTAGTTTCAATCACGTCTTGCTAATTTTTTCATACCAAGTGAGGAAGTACCCCGTATGCGTAAACAAACGATGGCGTTGATTATTCTGGATGGCTGGGGCCACCGTGAAGAAATGGACTCAAATGCAATCAAGCATGCGAATACGCCTTTTTGGGATAAAATCTGGACGGAACAGCCTCACACCCTGATAAAAACCTCGGGCATGGCTGTCGGACTTCCCGAAGGACAAATGGGGAACTCTGAAGTGGGTCACATGAATTTAGGTGCCGGCCGTATTGTCTATCAAAATTTCACAAGAATATCTAAAGACGTTGAAGAAGGAACCTTCAATGAAAACCCTGCTTTAGTAAATGCTATCGATAAAGCGATTGCTAATAATAAAGCCGTTCATATTCTTGGCCTTTTATCTCCCGGTGGCGTACACAGCCATGAAGACCATATTGTAGCGATGATAAATATGGCAGCAAAACGAGGCGCAAAAGAAGTTTATGCCCACGCATTCCTTGATGGAAGGGATACACCTCCGCGCAGTGCCGAAAACTCGCTTACAAAAATTGATCAACAATTAAAGAGCCTAAAAGTCGGTAGAATAGCCACAATGATTGGTCGCTATTTTGCAATGGACCGAGATAACCGGTGGGATCGCGTTGAAAAAGCCTATAACTTATTAACGCTTAATGATGCTGAACATAAATATTCAGATCCAATTGAAGCCTTGCATGCAGCTTATGCACGTGAAGAAAATGATGAGTTTGTAGCTGCAACGGTGATTCAATCAGACTCTGATAAATCTGCAAAAATTGAAGATGGCGATTCACTTATCTTTATGAATTTCCGAGCAGATAGGGCAAGAGAAATTACCCGAAGCTTTATTGAACCCGGCTTTAATGATTTCCAGCGTAAACATATTCCTGATCTTTCCGACTTCGTTATGCTGACGGAATACGCTGACGATATCAAAACCAGTTGCGCCTATCCGCCAAGCACATTAGTTAATTCGATTGGTGAATACATGGCAAGTCTCAATAAAACGCAACTTCGCATTGCAGAAACTGAAAAGTATGCACACGTCACGTTCTTTTTCAGTGGTGGCAGAGAGTCACTATTTGACGGAGAAACCAGAGAACTCATTCCCTCCCCTGATGTGGCGACTTATGACCTAAAGCCTGAAATGAGTGCCCCTGAACTTACCGATAAATTAGTCGCAGCCATTGAAAGTGGCAAATACGACTTAATTGTCTGCAATTATGCAAATGGAGATATGGTTGGCCATACAGGAAAATTTGATGCCGCCGTCAAAGCCGCAGAATGCCTTGATAAGTGCCTGAAGCGCATTGCCAATGCTATTCAAACTTCCGGAGGTCAGTGTTTAATTACCGCCGACCATGGCAATGCTGAACAAATGAGTGACCCCTCGACAGGTCAGGCATTTACGTCCCATACTACCTCACCGGTTCCTTTAGTATATATTGGCGGACAAAACCTTCATCTTAAAGATGAAGGTAAATTAAGTGATATCGCGCCATCAATGCTAGACCTAATGTCTTTGGATATACCCTCAGAAATGACAGGACATTCACTTATTCAACATTAAGCTCAAAGCAGCACAAAGGCTAAAAGTGTCCTTTTATCTTGTGTTAGGTTGATCTAAGATCAACCTAACATTTTAGCACTACACTATAATTCTCTTTTCCGATTAAAGTTGAAATAATGAAACCAGCCGATACAAAGCATTCTTTCAATTCTTCATCAAAGAAAATTTCGTCAATACTACTATTTATTTCATTATTCATTTTCTTTCCACCCTATTTAACTGCAGAAGACAAGCTCGCTGACATACCTCAAGAAGAATCTGAAGCGAAACTTGAAAAGCTTAAAACTGGTATCAAAAAAATGACTAATTGGCTATTTAATGCCAATGATGAGAAATCAGGTTTAAATAAAGATCTCCAAAACAATGAACTCAAAATAAACCAGATTAGTAAAAAGATTCGCTCAGGAAAAAAACAAATCGAAACCAATAAAGAGGAGCTTGTAAAGCTCAACAAAGAGCTGAAAGAGCTGAATGCCAACCTTAAAACTCATCGAAGTTTTTTAGAAAAACAGATCCAAGTCGCGTACTTTCAAGAAGAACATTCCAAAATAAAGCTGCTGCTAAACACTGAAAATCCACAAGATATAGCCAGACAGATGCGCTATTTTGATTTTATTAAAGATGCAAGAAAAGAAAAAATTGATGAAGTCTTTACGCTGCTAACACAAATACAAAAAACAGAAAGCAACATTAAACAAAAAACAGAGCATCTCGAGCTTAAAACAACACAGTTTGAATCTAGCCAATTAGAGTTAACGCAGACATTAAAAAACAAACAACAATTACTAGAAAAACTTGAAAAAAGTATTAAAAGCAACACTCAACGGCTTGAAAAAATGCAGGCTGATCAAGCCAGACTTAAATCTCTTCTTGATGAACTTGAGGCATCTCTGGCAAACATTGATTTACCAAGTGATTCAGCCCCATTTCCGAAACAAAAATCTAAACTTCCTTGGCCAAGCCATGGTAAAGTAGTCGCCGAATTTGGCTCTAGCGTGGCAAATGGTAAATTAGCTCTAAACGGTATTCGTTTTGCCACAAAAGAAAATGAAACAGTAACATCTATATATTCAGGTCGTGTGATCTTCGCCAACTGGATCAGAGGATTCGGTTTACTCCTTATAGTCGATCACGGCGATCAATTTATGAGCCTCTATGGTAATAACAAAAACCTTACCAAAGAAACAGGAGACTGGGTTCGTGCAGGAGAAATAATTGCCATTTCTTCAGAAAGCACAACAAGTCTTGAATCAGGGCTATACTTTGAAATCAGAAAACAAGGTAAACCCTTAAACCCACGCCAGTGGTTAAGATAATAATTTCTCAGGATAGTGTTAATGAAACTCAAGTCGTCTTCTTTACTTTTTTTGCATACGCCTAAAACCCACTACACGAAGCATCTACGCAACGGTTTACTAGGTGCATTATTTGCAGGATCAGTACTACAAACAAATTTTTTGCATGCAGATGAAACCATATCAAATACCACGCCTATGGTTGAGCCTAGTGCTGAAATAAACGAGATTGAAGCGCTACCTTTAGATGATCTTCGAAAATTTACCGATATCTTCGGTAAAATAAAAAATGATTATGTTGAAGAAATAGACGATGCCACTTTACTTAAATACGCAATAAGAGGCATGTTATCTGGATTAGACCCTCATTCTGCTTACCTTGAACCTAGTGCATTCAACGACTTACAGGAGCACACCTCCGGAACATTTGGCGGTGTCGGTATTGAAGTTGGAATGGAAAATGGCTTTATAAAAGTTATCGCGCCGATTGATGATACTCCTGCTCAGAAAGGCGGTATTGAAGCTGGCGATTTAATTATCAAACTAGATGAAACCCCTGTTAAAGGCATGAGCCTTGACCAGGCTGTCGAAAAAATGCGTGGCGAGGCAGGAACGGATGTCACATTGACTGTCGTTCGAGTTGGAGAAAGAGAGCCTTTAGCCATCAAGCTAAGTCGTGCAATCATTCAAGTAACAAGCATTAAAACCTTACCTATTGATAATAAATATGGCTACATTCGTATTACTCAATTCCAGGCCCAAACAGGTACCGATTTCGCTAAAGGACTAGAAAAGCTGAAAGAACAAACAGCAACACTTTCTGGACTAATTATTGATCTTCGTAATAATCCGGGCGGCGTGCTCTTAGCAGCCGTTGATGTCGCTGATCAACTAATAGATGAAGGTTTGATTGTCTATACCGAAGGTCGCTCTAAAGCAGCACAGGTTGAATATAAAGCTAAAAAAGGTGATGACGCAGAAAACATTCCTATTATCGTGCTGGTAGATGGCGGTTCAGCATCCGCTTCAGAAATTTTAGCCGGCGCCCTACAAGACCATAATCGTGCAGTTATTATGGGTACACGAAGTTTTGGTAAAGGCTCCGTCCAAAACGTTATGGCACTAGATTCCGAGTATGGTTTAAAACTTACAACAGCAAGATACTTCACGCCTAGTGGCCGCTCAATTCAGGCTCAAGGTATTACGCCCGATATCGAAGTAAATCAAGCCAAATTAAGTAATGAAAAACAATCTAATAATTTTAAAGAAGCAGACCTAGCAGGACACTTAAGTAACGGCAACAAAAACAAAGATAAGAAAATACAGAAGAAAGAAGATGATGAATCTGTATTAAGCCAGCAGAAGCAAATGTTAGCTAAAGACTTCCAACTACAAGAAGCGCTTAGCTTACTTAAAGCTATCGATATATTAAAAATCAAAGAAGCAAAATATATAACTGAAAGCAAAGAAAAAAGTGAGATAGATAATTCTACTAATCCGGAAAGCACATCACCTTAAAATGCCAGCCTTAGATTTTATGAAGCAAGATATAAGTAGTTTAAGAACTATTCCAGACCTTAAACTACTTATACTTTCGGCATTTTTTTTATGCTTCTCAAACAGCGCCCTAGCTGATTTTAATCAAACCCCCACCATTGCCATTATTATTGACGATATGGGTCATAGTTATGATCAAGGCGTAGAACTTATCAACCTCCCCTATCCAATAACTTTGTCTTTCTTACCCGAACGCCCATTCACTAACCGTTTAATAGAAATGGCTAACTTCCACCATAAAGAGATTATGTTACACGCTCCAATGCAAAATAGTATGGGCTATGACCTTGGCTATGGTGGCCTACAAAAAAACATGCCGGAAACAGTACTTAAGAAAACACTTATTAACAGCTTTCAAAAAGTGAATCATATGGTTGGTTTAAATAATCATATGGGCAGTATATTAACGACAGATGCTGTGGCAATGAAATGGGTAATGGAAACAGTCAGTCAATATCCTTTTTACTTTGTAGATAGTCGAACATCGTCTCAATCAGTTGCGGCTAATACGGCTGCTAAATTTAATATCCCTAACCTAAGTAGAGATATATTTCTTGATCATGTTCAAAATAGAGATTTCATTCAAAGACAATTTTTGAAGCTACTGGAACTCGCCAAGAAAAATGGCACAGCAATAGCTATAGGTCACCCTCATCCAGAAACTATCGAATACCTTTCTTGGGCTTTATCAAAGCTTGACGAAAAGGGTATTGCAATAGCCTCTATTAGTGGTATTTGGCAAATACGTAATCCTCAAAGGGACTTACAAAAAGAACTAGCAAAACTTCCCGCTCAAAGAACTAGCCAGATTCGTCTTGCTGACTATACTCATTAAACGGGCTTACTTAGCCTTATACCATCAAGCCAAACACATCTTTTACATTTTAATTTAACGCTGCCTAGTTTATTTCAATAAATGCTGGCATAGAGGTCAATATTATTATGTCAGGTAAATCAGTCGACGATTTATTCAAAGAGGAAAAATTAGCGGCGATTACATTTGTAACTTCTGAGGCTGCATTTGCAGTGCCACTTGAACAAGTTCTTTATATAGAAAAAGATGTAAAACGAAACTTACAAGTAAATGACCTCGATAAATTTAACCACGAAGTGATTACCTTTCAAAACAATACCGTTCAATTATACGATTTCAACAAACTGATGGGTTCTGAGAACCACCAGCAAGCTATGAACCGCCTTGTTTCCCAACTTGATGATATGGAGCAGCAACAAAAAGATTGGTTAGACGCTCTTGAGACATCAATAAAAGAAAATATCCCTTTCACCAACACTATTGAACCAAGTAAATGTACCTTTGAAATTTGGTATAAACAGTTTGAAACAGAAAATGAAGAGTTAATTGAAGTTTTATCTCGATTTGAAGAGCCTCATTCACAGCTGCATGACCTTGCAAAACAAGCTCTCGAATTGAATAAAACTGATCCTGAGAAAGCATTGAACATGATAGCGGAAGAACGTTCGAAATCCTTGGCGGAGCTAACTAACTTATTTCAATTAACAAAAGAAAGAGCCTTATATAGCGTTCGGCCGATCATTTTGTTTGTCGAACATAATCATGGCAAGGTCACGGCGCTTCGTCTGGATAATATCAATGACATTATTACATTTGATAAAAAAGTATTTAGTCGTGATGATTCTAGAGAAGGTATTTTGAAAAATAAAGGTCATGGTTTTGCGATAGAAGGCTTTTTAAGGGATGGGGATGGGGATGGGGATGGGGAAAACGCACCAGTAATGCTAATTAACTGCCAACCCTATAAAGAAGATTAAACTGAATATTTAAAAGCTAATGGAGCTCTTGAAAGGCACATCAATCGATGCGCATTTCAATTCCACAAGCAGCCATATGCGCTTTAGCCTCCTGAACCGTATATTCACCAAAATGAAAAATACTCGCTGCTAACACCGCATCTGCACCACCTAGATTAACACCATCGGCCAAATGCTGAAGATTACCCACACCACCGGAGGCAATAACAGGAATAGAAATAGCGTCGGTAATCGCTTTAGTTACACCCAGATCAAATCCATTCTTCATGCCATCCTGATCCATACTGGTCAGTAAGATTTCACCGGCACCATAGGCAGCCATTTTCTTTGCCCATTCGACAGCATCAATTCCTGTTGGTTTTCTGCCACCATGGGTAAAGATTTCCCAACACCCTGGCTCACCCGCTTTACTGACTTTTTTTGCATCGATTGCGACAACAATGCATTGACTACCAAAACGCTCAGCAGCCTCTTTAACAAACTCTGGATTAAAAACCGCTGCTGTATTGATAGCAACTTTATCTGCACCGGCATTCAACATAATACGAATGTCTTCGACTTTACGAATACCACCACCCACTGTTAGTGGGATAAATACCTGGCTCGCCATTTTCTCGACAGTATGCACCATGGTATCTCTATTTTGATGGCTCGCTGTAATATCTAAGAAGGTGATTTCATCTGCACCCTGCTCATCGTATTTCTTTGCCACTTCGACAGGGTCACCAGCGTCTCTAATATCAACAAACTGAACACCTTTTACGACGCGACCATCATCAACATCCAAACATGGAATTATTCGTTTAGCTAAGCCCATTTAAGGCATCTCCAGATAAATCAATCTTCAAATTAACAATAATAAGCTTGAGCTTTCAACTACTCTAAACACCTTCAAACTTTGCCAGACCAATGTGCAAAGTTCTTCAATAGCTGAAGACCGGAGTGTTGGCTTTTCTCAGGGTGAAATTGCACAGCAAAAATATTGTCTCTAGCAATGGCAGCAGCAATAGAATGACCATATTGGGTTTGCCCAGCAACATATTTTTCACCCAAAACAGGATTTTCATCTGAATCAGCAGGTACATAATAACTATGCACAAAGTAAAAACGCGCGTCATTTTCAATATCATGCCATAAGGGGTGATCAAGCTTTTGCTTTACTTGATTCCACCCCATATGTGGAACCTTCAAACGCTGGCCATCTTCTTTAAGATCATCACCAAAATGCAAAACATGGCCAGGAAATAAGCCTATGCTATCCACTCCATCATTCTCTTCACTGCGTTCAAGTAAGGCCTGCATGCCAACACAAATACCCAGAAATGGCCTATCAACAGATACCTCTTTAACCAGTGAATCAACGCCCAAGCGTTTCATTTCTGCCATGCAGTCACGCATCGCACCTACACCAGGCAAAACAACCTTGTCAGCATTTCTAATTTGATCTGCATCTGAAGTCACAATCACTTTTGCATCTGAAGCAACGTGCTCAAAGGCTTTAGATACCGAATGAAGGTTGCCCATACCATAATCAATGATGGCAATAGTATTCATCTTATTTGCTCATAAAATATAAGACCCCATAAAAATGAGGCCTTAGAGAACCATGTTCGATCAACGCTTATTTTTTAAAGCGTTCCCTTGGTAGAAGGCATCATGCCCGCCATACGATCATCTAACTCTAGCGCCATACGCAATGCACGTCCAAACGCTTTAAATACAGTTTCGATCTGATGGTGAGCATTTTTACCTTTTAGATTATCAATGTGCAAAGTGACTTGTGCATGATTGACGAAACCCTGGAAAAACTCATAGAAAAGATCCACATCAAACCCACCGACTGAACCTTTCACAAAAGGAATATGGTATTCCAAACCAGGGCGACCTGAGAAATCAATCACAACACGAGAAAGTGCTTCATCCAATGGCACATAAGCATGGCCATAACGACGGATACCTTTCTTATCACCAACCGCTTTCGCAAAAGCTTGACCCAAAGTAATCCCCAAATCTTCAACCGTATGATGATCATCAATATGTAAGTCACCATTGGCAACTGCATTAATATCGATCAAACCATGTCGGCAAATTTGATCCATCATATGCTCTAAAAACGGCACACCCGTATCAAACTTAGCATCCCCTTTTCCATCCAGATTAATGCTCACCTGTATCTGGGTTTCTAGGGTATTTCTTTCTACTTGGGCCTTACGTTCAGCCAT
>TARA_R110001592_G_scaffold69514_1_pt1 | contig 36797 bp, 20 predicted proteins | sample TARA_R110001592 | Tara Oceans TARA_R110001592 (sample SAMEA4398387) | marine metagenome | biome: Polar Biome; feature: [SRF] surface water layer (ENVO:00010504); material: water (ENVO:00002006), including particulate matter (ENVO:01000060) such as... | depth 5 m | reverse complement strand
TAGCTTTTAGTTTAAATTTTAAGTTCAGGTAAATTTACATTATTTCTACGATATGATTTGTATTTAAATATACTTCAGCAGGTTTTCTTAAATCTAGGCTAAATGCGTTCTCAAATTATTGTAAATATGTACAGTTTGTTTTGTGATTTCCTGAGCAATATCAGTATTTTTAATGGTTTGTTTTAATACGTATTCATATTTTAAGGTTCTATTAATTCGTTCAGCAATAGCGTTTTCATAAGGGTCATATTACCTATAAGAAACGAGCAGAGGTAATGCTTCTGATGGACTTACAAGTAGGGAAGGACTGAACGTAATTCTCTTCAAAATTCGCATAGGAACACTAGTAGTAGCCTATGTCTAAACTAGAAGATAGTGCCAAGGGTGAAAAGAGCTTTGGTGTGATGATTTGCGAACCGCTGTATTAGAGACCCATACGTACGTGGTGTGAGAGGCGCACTGGCTACTCTTTGGTAGTCAGCCGTCTACTCGATTACCACACGTTTTTTTATTTCAGTTCTGCTTTTGTTCCGCTAACGAATTTATTTTTTCCTCCGTTTGCCGGATGTCTAACATAAACATATCTAAAATCTTTAATTTTAGATTCAGGTTTTCTTTGTTATAATAAATTATGAGAAATTTATAAATTTTATTGATTTATTAAAACTGATAATAATGTCTTTGTAATTTCATCTTCTAAGAGTAATTCTAAATACCATTCTAAGGTCTTTATATCACCATCTAATTTCTAGGCTTCTTGAAGGCCCCTTCTCAAACGTACTAAATGATAATTTTGATAGTGTATTTTTCTTTAGTTTCAACTATTGGGTATTTTTTTCTAATGTTTTCTATGCCATTTTTACATAAATACATTTAATTACCCTACTTAAAGTTTTTATTTCGACATTTTTTTACATTAATTCATGGGAAAATGTCTTTTTAATTGATCGCTCAATTTAGAATATTTTTTTTATTAAATATCCAAATGTAATCCACAGAAGGTATATCAGGCTATAGAGACTAAGCAAATTAATGAAATTAATCAAAATTTAACCCTCCATTAACCGGTAATTAATTTCAAACTTAATTTAAGAAAAGTATATTTACACAATAAAATATAGGTATCGTTTAAAATTTTTCAATGAATGCTTATAAAGTTAAACCATTATAATTTAACTAAACTAACTAATCTTTTTAACATATGAAGAATGATTTAATTTCAGTACATAAAGAGTCTAGGCATAAACAAGTAATAAGGGGTATTACAAGTGTAATTAGTGTTTTTGCTATGCTTTTTTTACTTTTTGTAGCAACTGCTAGTTACTCTCAAACTCGAAAAAACACTCTTTCTGGTGTGATTATTTTCCCCGAAGGAGAGCCAGTAGCAGGGGCCAATATTATTATTAAAGGAACAACTGCAGGTGTTAGTACAGATTTAGATGGGTCTTATACTATTTATGTACAGAATGGTCAAACACTTGTTTTTTCTTATTTAGGTATGGAATCTCAAGAGATTATATATAATGGACAAACAGAACTAAATGTTACGTTACAAGATAGAGCAGATGAGTTAGATCAAATTACTCTTGTTGCTTTTGGCAAACAAAAAAAAGCGAGTGTTATTGGTTCTGTATCAACTATAAATCCATCGGATCTTAAAATATCAAGTAGTAATCTTACAACCGCTTTAGCTGGTCGCTTATCAGGAATAATTGCCTATCAAAGAAGTGGAGAACCTGGACGCGATAATGCAGAATTCTTTATTAGAGGTGTTACTACTTTTGGATATAAGAGATCGCCGCTTATTTTAATTGATAATATAGAGCTTACTACCACAGATTTAGCACGTTTACAACCAGATGACATAGCTAGTTTTTCAATAATGAAAGATGCAACAGCAACAGCATTGTATGGTGCTAGAGGAGCAAATGGAGTGATTCTAGTGAGTACTAAAGAGGGAAAAGAGGGGCCTGCAAAGTTAAATATAAGGTATGAGCGTTCATTATCAATGCCTACAAGATCATTAGATATTGCAGATCCAATTACGTATATGAAACTCCACAATGAGGCTATTTCTACAAGAGATCCATTAGGAGGTCGTGCTTATTCATTAGAAAGAATAAAAATTACACAGCAAGCAAATCGTAATCAAAATGTGTATCCAGCTGTTAATTGGTTTGATGAATTATTTGAAGAAAACACTTTTAATGATAGATTCAACTTTAATTTAAGTGGTGGAGGTAAGGTTGCTCGTTATTATTTAGCAAGCACGGTTAATTCTGATAATGGAATATTAAAAGTTGATAACCGAAATAACTTTAATAATAACATAAAGTTTAAACGTATTTCTTTACGTTCAAATGTAAATATAGATATTACAAAGACAACAGAAATTTCTGTTAGGTTTAATGGTAATTTTGATGATTATAATGGACCGATTGACACTGGAGAAGACCTTTACAGAAAAGCACTGCAAACGAATCCGGTTTTATATCCTAAATTTTTTGAGCCAGATCTTACATATGCTAATTCTCAGCATATTCTTTTTGGAAATGCAGGTCAAAACGGAGATTACTTAAATCCGTATGCAGATATGGTAAGGGGTTATAAAGATGAAAGCAGAAGTATGATTCTTGCTAGTATTCAATTAGAACAAGATCTGAGTTTTTTTACTGAGGGTTTAGACCTTCGTGTTTTGGGAAATACAACAAGAGAATCATTCTTCAATTTAAATAGATTCTATAATCCTTTTTACTACTCTATTGGAAGTTATGACTCAGGTATTGATCAATATTCGTTATTTGAATTAAATCCCAATTCAGGAACGGAGTTTTTAAATTATAATGAGGGAGACAAAGTCATAACAACATCTTTTTATGGGGAAGCAGCGATAAACTACAATCGTATTTTTAATGATAAGCATGCCGTTACTGGATTGCTAGTAGGTATTATGAGAGAACAAAAATTCGCAAATGCAGGAAATCTTCAAAGATCATTACCGTTTAGAAACATAGGGGTTTCGGGTAGATTTACTTATGCGTATGATAACAGATATTTCTCAGAATTTAATTTTGGTTATAATGGTACTGAGCGTTTTGCTAAAAATGAACGTTTTGGATTCTTCCCATCTGCTGGTTTAGGATGGATTATATCTAATGAGAAATTTTGGGAACCTTTTCAAGACAAAATTAGCAAACTAAAATTAAAAGCAACTTATGGTATTGTAGGTAATGATGCTATTGGTAGTGAAGCAGACCGTTTTTTCTATATTTCTCAGGTAAATACAAATAGCGGTGCAAATGCTACTTCTTTTGGTGTAAATTATCAAAACTTCATTCCTGGTATTGGTATAGATCGTTATCCTAACGAACAAATTACTTGGGAAACAGCAAAAAAAACAAATATAGGTCTTGAAATAGGCTTATTCAGAAAAATAGATATTCAAGCAGATATCTTTAGAGAATATAGATCTAATATATTAATGGATCGCTCACAAGTTCCAGCTACACTAGGGCTTCAAGCTCCGTTACGAGCAAATATAGGTGAAGCGTCTTCTAAGGGGTTTGAAGTTTCAGTTGAATATAATGATAGTTTTAGTAATGGGTTGTGGGTTTCTACGAGAGGTAATTTTACTTATGCAACCAATAAATTTGAAGTTTATGAAGAATTAGATTATGTAGGTGCTGGTTTAGATTGGAAATCTAGGCTAGGTCAAAACATAAATCAACCTCATGGTTTAATTGCTGAAAGACTTTTTGTTGATGAAGCAGATATTGCAAATTCACCTATACAAACTTTTGGAGACTATCTTGCAGGAGATATTAAGTATAAAGATATCAATAATGATGGACGAATTGATACTAATGACGAAGTTGCCATTGGACATTCAACAACCCCAGAAATTATTTATGGATTTGGAGCCTCGGCAGGTTTTAAAGATTTCGATTTCTCTTTCTTTTTCCAGGGATCAGCAAGATCATCATTTTTTGTAGATGCATTAAATACGGCTCCTTTTATTGATACAAGTCCAGATAAAATTGGAAACAATGCTTTACTGCAAGTTTGGGCTGATGATCATTGGTCTGAAAACAATAGAGATTTATATGCAGCGTGGCCTAGGTTGTCTGATCAAGTAGTAGATAATAACAATAGACCAAGTACTTGGTTTTTAAAAAATGGAGCTTTTTTAAGATTAAAATCAATTGAACTAGGATATACATTATCAGAGAAAGGACTATTAAAGAAAGCAAGTATAAAAAATATGAGATTTTATTTAAGCGGCACGAACTTATTAACTTTTAGTTCTTTTAAATTATGGGATATAGAAATGGGAGGAAATGGATTGGGTTATCCTATTCAGAGAGTGTTTAACATAGGTGCAAGTATTAATTTCTAAATAAATCAGAATGAAAAAATATATAACAATTGTATTTGTAATTATAATGTCAAGTTGCAGTGACTATTTAGATGTAGTTCCAGATAATTTAGCGAGTATTGATATTGTTTTTAATAACAGGGCTACCGCTGAACAGTTTTTATCCACATGTTATAGCTATGTGCCAGAGCATGCGAATATTGAACAAAATTTTGCAATGCTTGCTGGGGATGAAGTTTGGTATTACACAGAAAATGATTTTTATGTAAATAACGTAACCAGTTTCCGTTTGGCTAAAGGTTTACAAAATGCTACAGACCCTTATTTGAATTATTGGGAAGGAGGCAGAGGTGGTTTTAACATGTTTGTGGCAATTAGAGATTGTAACATATTTCTTGAAAACTTAACCGATATACCTGGATTAAAGTTAAACGAAAAAAATCGATGGATTGCTGAGGTTAAAACTTTGAAAGCGTTTTATCATTTTTGGTTATTACGCATGTATGGTCCAATTCCAATTACAGATGTTAATATTCCAGTTGATGCTTCACCCGCGGAAACACACGTAAAACGTGATCCGGTAGACGATGTTGTAAATTATATTGTAGAACTTCTTGATGAAGTAATTGCAAGTAATGCCTTATTTGAAAATATATCGTTCATTAATACAGATTATGGGCGGTTAACATTACCTGCAGCTAAGGCTATTAAAGCTAAAGTATTAATGTTATCTGCTAGCCCATTATTCAATGGTAATTCAGATTTTGCTGGCTTTGTTGATGCTGATGGAAATAATCTAATAAATCAATCATATGATGCACAAAAATGGGTTGCAGCTAAAGATGCCTGTCTTGATGCTATTCAAACTGCCGAAGCTTCTGGACATAAACTTTATACTTTTACAGATTTATTGCCAATTGGTGAAATAAACGATGTTGTACGTACTGAGTTAACACAACGAGCAACTATAACAGATCGTTTTAACGTAGAGCAAATTTGGGGAGTTGATAGAAGTTGGACAGGAGATTTACAAGCATGGTGTCAACCAAGATGGACAAGCGAACATTCAGCACTCTTTAATTTTACAAAAAAATCTCATGCGCCAACACTTAACATGGTAGAAGACTATTACACTGTAAATGGCGTCCCAATTAATGAAGATTCAACTTGGGATTATAATCATCGCTATGATGCCGTTTCAGTAAGTGGTCAAATAGCTGATGATCATAAATATTATATTGAAAGCGATGTCACAACTGCAAAATTACATACCTATAGAGAACCTCGTTTTTATGCTACGGTAGGATTTGATGGAGGAAAATGGTTTTCATTAGAAAGTGACGATTTAGAGGACCTACCATATATTAATGCAAAAGCAGGTCAAATTTCAGGTAAAGTTGGTTTTGAAATTTATTCCATTACGGGTTATTTTACTAAGAAATTAGTCAATTATGAAAACGTAATTACTGTGAACAATGCGGCTGTAATAGGGTATACTTTTCCTATAATAAGATTAAGTGATTTATACCTGATGCATTCAGAAGCTGCTAACGAGGTTAAAGGTGCTCCAGATGCTGAAGTTTATGAATATATTCAAAAAGTGAGGCATAAAGCAGGTTTAGATGTTGGATCCAATTTAGTAACTACCTGGTCAAGGTATTCTAATATACCAAGTAAACCTTTAACAAAAGAAGGAATGCGAGATATTATTAGGCAAGAAAGACGTATTGAACTCTCTTTTGAAGGACAAAGATATTGGGATTTGCGAAGAATGAAATTAGCAGGAGATTATTTTAGTAGACCAATAAGAGGGTGGAATATAAATGGTTCTGATGCAGAAGGATTTTATCAAGTTAAAGACATCTTTTTTAGAGATTTTCTTATTAAAGATTATTTGTGGCCAATCAGTCAAAATGAAATACTTAGAAACCCTAATCTAGTGCAAAGCCCAGGTTGGTAAAAATTTATTACATATTAAAAATTAAACATATGAAAAACTATATCAAGTTATCAATTTTTTCTTTAGGAATAGTATTCTTTATTTATGGCTGTCAAGTCGAAGAGAAACAGGGTCCTTATGGCTCAGATGGTGAAGCACCTGGTCCTGTAACATTAAAATATATAATAAATAAACCTGGAGGTGCTGTCATCTACTATACACCACCAACTGATGTTGATGTGTTGTATATTAAGGCAAGTTTTAACGATGATAGAGGACGAGCTAGAGAAGTAAAAGTATCGCAAGTAATAGATTCTATTGTTATTGAAGGATTCGGACAAATTGGAGATTATAACGTAACTCTTAATGCCGTTGATCGAGGAGAAAATATATCTGAACCAACAGTTGTTGGGATATCTCCATTAACACCTCCTTTGCAATTAATTTTCCCAACTTTAGTGGGTGAAGTAGATTTTGGAGGCATAAAGGTGTCATATGAAAACCCATTACAATCAGAAGTGTCTTTAAACGTAGTGGTGTTTGATGAATCTCGTGATGAATTTGTATATAGGGAATCATTTTTCACAAGTCAAGCGTCAGGGACTTATTCGTTTAGAGGCTATGAGGCTGTAAAAACGCAATTTGGAGTTTATGTAGAAGACCGTTGGGAAAATGTTTCTGATACTATTTATTTTGAAGTGACACCAATACCTGACGATTTTTTAGATAAATCACTATTTTCTGTTTTTAAAATCCAAAATGATAAAGATTTTAATAATTATGGTTTTAACGAAGCCCAAATGTGGGATAGCAGATGGAGTGACCAATGGAACTGTGGTCATACCGATTTTCTAACAAACTTACCACATTATTTAACTGTCAACCTAGGCAAAGCTGCAAAATTAAGTCGTTTTAAAATGTATCAAAGAGGCGGCAGTGAACTATACAAACATGGCAATCCAAAACGTTTTAATGTATACGGGGTACTAGATGTTAATAGTCTTCCACCATACGATCCAAACAACCCAAATGCTGGTTGGACATTGTTAAGGGAATGTGAATCTTTTAAACCTTCTGGTTTACCTATTGGTCAAACTACGGCTGAAGACTATGAGTTTCAAAACAAAGGAGAAGATTTTGATTTTGATGTTGATAATCTTGTTAAAATAAAATATATCCGAATTGAAGTGCTTGAAAATTGGGGCGAAATTAACGGAACAGTAATAGGGGAATTGTCTTTTTGGGGCGAAATTTCTACATTATAATAAATAAACAGAAAGTTATGCAAATGAAATTTTCAAAACTATGTATGCTTGCACTATTAATGGTTATAACTATTATTAGCTGTGATGATATGAATTCTATACAGGAACAATATCTTAATGGAGAACAAGTTTATGCAGGTAAACTAGATTCTCTTAAGGTTTTTAGTGGCTTTGAACGTCTTAAAATTGTTAGTAATACACAATTTTTAGGGAATGCTAAAAAAGCCACAGTTTCTTGGGATGATCAAACAAGAATTTTTATAATCGATCAAATTGTAGACAATGAATTTGAAATGATTATTGATGGACTTCTTGAAAGAAACTATGAGTTTGATCTATATACAACTGATGAAAATGGTAATCAATCAGTAATGCAAACACTACGCGGAAGAGCTTTTGGTAATAAATTTATATCTGGACAAACGGCCAGAAGACTTGTGAATTTTGACCTTGAACCAAGTGGAGATCAAATAATTTGGGCAAATAAAGCAGAATCTGAATATGTAGTATATACAACTGTTCGTTACGAAAATAATAGTGACACAATGACTGAGGTTGTAGTGCTTCCTGACGATACAACTACATTACTAGAAGATTGGAAACATGGTGGGCAAATAGAAATAGTGTCTACTATAATTTCTGGAGATAATGGATTTGATACAGCTGATTTAGATGTAATTCAACAAACAATGCCAGTACCACCTTCAGGAATAAATAAAGATTGGACTCTTGCCGCTACAATTAAAGTTAGTAAAGAATTCTTTGGAGGTCGAGATGGAGCCGAAGGGTCGCCAAAAGTAATTGATGGTGATATTAATTCTAAGTTTTTAATTTTGGATCATTATGAAGGTTTTTGGATGCAACAAGAACTTCCTAAACCAGCTGTTATAGATTTTTACACATTAACTTCTGGGAATGATGCTCCTGGTAGAGACCCTAAAAACTGGACCTTGGTTGGATCCAATGATGAAACAACTTGGGTAACGCTCGATTCCAGAACGAATCAATCTTTTTCAGGTAGAAATACAACAAATGAATACACTTTCGTTAATACAACGCCATATAAATTTTACCGTATGAATATTACCTCTGTGAATGGTGATCCGCACTTTCAATTAAGTGAATGGAGACTATACGAGAGTAATGTTACTGGAGGGATAAATTTAACAGCAGATCTACTAAAAGCTTTAACAGTAAGTCATGAAAATGGAGGAGGTGATCCAAATGGGAATGAAGGTTCATCAAAAGTAGTTGATGGTAATACAAATACTAAGTATTTGTATGATTACAATATACAATCTTGGATGCAACAAGAACTTATTAGTCCGGCTATTTCTAATCAATACACCTTAACTTCAGCGAATGATTCTCCTGACAGGGATCCAAAAAATTGGATATTGGCTGGATCTAATGATGAAGCAAATTGGGTATCTCTAGATACCAGAACAAATGAATCGTTTGCTGGTAGAAATGAAACCAAACAATATAATTTCACAACTGCTACGGCTTACAAATACTACCGTTTATATATTACTGCAAACAATGGGAGTAATTTACTTCAAGTAAGTGAATGGGGATTGTTAAGAATTTAATAATCGAAAAACTAAAAATTCACCATAATTTTCTTTTAGAAATGTGGTGAATCAACAAATAACTAAAATAAATTGAATTTACAAATGCACAAATTTATTTATGCAATAGTTGTTGTATTGTTTATGTATTCAAAAACAACAGCGCAAAACTATGCAAAACTTGTTGATACTAGAATTGGATCGGAAGGAAGCGGATTGGGTTGTGGCTACAATTATATAGGAGCCAGTTACCCTTTCGGAATGGTTCAGTTTACACCAAGTTTTTTTTCACCCCAAAAAGGGTTTGTTATTAATCAATTGAGTGGTGCAGGTTGCCCACATATGGGTAATGTGCCAGTTTTGCCTTTAGCAGGAAATATAGAAAAATCACCGAATAACATGGAGAGTTTTGATGCCTACAAAACGGTTAATGAAGCACACGCAGGCTTTCTATCTGTAACCATGAAAGATAAAACCGAAGCCTCGTTAACAGTAAATAAACGCTCAGGCATTGCGAAATTTAAGTTTGATAAAAGCAATAAAACCGGCTCTGTAATTATTGGAGCAGGCATCAGTTCTACATTTACAGAAAATGCGATGATTAAAATCACATCCAACAAAACTTGTGAGGGTTTTGCAGATGGCGGTGAGTTTTGTGGTTCTAAAACACCATACAGAATTTATTTTGCTGTTGAATTTGATAGAGAAGCTTCAATAAAAGGGACATGGATTGGTGACGCGCTTTTAAAAGAGTCACTTCATGGCTATGGAAAAAACTCAGGAGCATATTTTACGTTTGATACCGATGAGAATACGGAGGTAAACTATAGAGTTGCAGTCTCTTTTGTGTCTGTCAAAAATGCTAAGGAAAATTTAGAGGCAAGCAGGCTTGAAGGTGGTTTTGAGACTTATAAAAACAATGCAGAAAAAGTTTGGAATGACAATTTATCAAAAATAGCAATTGAGACTCCAAACAAAGATAGAGCAGTTCAATTTTATACGCATTTATATCATTCGCTAATTCATCCTAATATAGTTAGTGACGAAAATGGCGACTATATGGGAGCAGATTTTCAGGTATATAAAACCAAAGGAGAAGCTCAATATAGCTCGTTCAGTGTTTGGGATACATACAGAACACAGGCCCAATTATTAGCCATGTTGTACCCTAAAGAAAGTAGCGATATGATGCAATCTTTAGTCGATTTTGCCGATCAAAGTGGTGGTTATGGTCGTTGGATTTTAGCCAATATTGAAACTGGCATTATGCAAGGTGATCCAACCTCTATTCTCATTGCTAATTCTTATGCTTTTGGTGCTACTGATTTTAATGTAACTGACGCTTATAAACATATGAAACGTGGAGCAACTATTCCGTTGCTACGTTCTCAGAATCAAGAAATACGTCCGCATTTAACTGAATATTTAAGAGATGGACACACATTTGCATCTATGATGTTAGAGTACACATCGGCCGATTTTGCTATAGGGCAATTTGCTTTGCAAGCACTAGACAATAAAGAGGATGCTCAATATTTCATTGATAGATCTCAGAATTGGAAAAATATTTACAATCCAAAAAACAACTGGTTAAACTCTAAACACTCTAATAGAGAGTGGAAAGATATCTCGCATGATTGGCGCGAGGCAACCTACAAAAATTATTTTTGGATGGTGCCTTACAATCTTGAAACATTGATAGATACTATTGGTGGGAAACTGGTAGCCGAAAAACGATTGGATATTCTTTTTAAAAGATTAGATGCATCGTATGATGATGATTGGTTTGCAGCAGGAAATGAACCCGATTTTCAAGTGCCTTGGATTTATAATTGGACAAATACCCCCTATAAAACTTCAGAAGTTATACATAGAGTTTTTAACGATATGTACACAAGTAAACCAACAGGTTTGCCAGGAAATGACGATTTAGGAACAATGGGCGCTTGGTATGTTTATGCCTCAATTGGACTATATCCTATGGTTCCAGGAGTTGCCGGTTTTTCTTTAAGTACGCCTCAATTTGAAAAAGTAACAATCAGTTTGCCAGACGGGGAATTAATAATTAATGGAGGCTCTACAGACAGCATCTACATTCAAAGTTTAAAATTGAATAAAGAAAATTATAAAGCAACTTGGATTGATTGGAATACCATTAAAAAAGGAGGCACATTAGATTTTAAAACCTCAAAGAAACCTCAAAAAACTTGGGGTAAAAACCAAGCGCCACCAAGCTATAATTAATTAAAAAATTAATCATTTAATAATAACCAAAAAAATGAAATTAAATTATTTAAGTAGAACTATGCTTATAGTATTAAGTTTTGCAATTACAGTAATATCATGCAAAACTAGTAATGTTAAAAAAGACTCTGTAACTGAATTAAATTTAACCCAATATGTTGATCCATTTATTGGTTCAGGAGGACACGGTCACGTTTTTGTAGGTGCAAATGTGCCTTTTGGAGGTGTACAATTAGGTCCAAGTAATTTTTACAAAGGTTGGGATTGGTCATCTTCTTATCATTATACCGATAGTATAATTAAAGGTTTTACCCACTTAAACTTAAGTGGAACAGGAATGACTGATTTATCAGATTTTATAGTAATGCCAGCGGTAGGAAAGCGTAAAATTTGGGCAGGAAATCAAGAACACCCAAACGACGCTTTTGCTTCTTTTTATTCAAAGGAAACAGAAGTAGCAAAACCTGGTTATTATTCGGTTGTTTTAGATGACTATAATATTAAAGCAGAGTTAACAGCTTCAGAACGCGTGGGAATGCATAGGTATACATTTCCAAAAGCTAAACAAGCAAGAATTATTATTGATTTGACCGAAGGGAATTCTGATATTACAGTGGATACCTATATCAAACAAATTAATGAAACAACTTTTGAAGGCTATCGTTTCTCAAAAGGTTGGGCAGCGGATCAGAGAGAATATTTTACCCTAATTCTGTCTAAACCTGTCACAAATTTTGTGCTTTACAATAGAAATGATAAAGTTGAAGGCACAGAAGGAAAAGGGAATTTCATGAAAGGGTTTTTAGAATTTGAAACTACTGAAAACGAGATAATTCAGGTTAAAATGGGAGTATCTCCCGTAAGTTCAAAAAATGCATTAGCTAATATCGAGGCAGAAATTCCGCACTGGAATTTTGATAAGGTTTTTGCCAATGCCAATGAAAAATGGAATAAAGAACTTGCTAAAATCACCATTGAAACACCAGATTTAAGTAAGAAGAAAATATTTTATACAGCCATGTATCATACCATGATTGCTCCTAATTTGTTTAGCGATTCTAACGGACAATATAGAGGTACGGATAAAAAAGTGTATGACAATCCAGGATTTACAAATTACACACTGTTTTCACTTTGGGATACTTATAGAGCAGCACATCCATTATATACCATTACGCAACCTGAGCGAATGAGCGATATAATAAATTCTATGTTGGCCATTTTTGAACAACAGGGAAAATTACCAGTTTGGCATCTAAGAGGCAACGAAACCAATACCATGCCGGGTTATAGTGCTATTCCTGTTGTTGTAGATGCTATTTTAAAAGGTTTTGAAGGTATTGATGTTGAGAAAGCATATAATGCCATTAAGGTTTCAGCAACTGGAGATTTTGAGCCAGGTATTAAGGACCTTATGAATCTGGGTTATATTCCAGCAGATCATGGGCCAGAATCTGTAGCAAGTGCTATGGAATATGCCATTGCAGATTGGGCTATTTCTAAGTTAGCCGAAAAATTAGGTAAAACTGAAGATGCAGCTTACTTCGCAAAAAGAGCTAAAGCATATAAAGAATATTTTAATCAAGAAACTGGTTTCATGCGTGGGAAATTAGCAGATGGATCTTGGAGAACACCTTTCGATCCCGTTTCAGCACAACACAGAGTGAATGATTATTGCGAAGGAAATGCGTGGCAATATTTGTGGTTAGTGCCACAAGATCCAGAAGGATTAATAGAGTTACTTGGAGGCGATAAACCTTATATAGAAAAATTAGACCAATTATTTAGTATGTCTTCAGAACAAGAGGAAGGAGCTTCAATTGATATTACGGGTTTAATTGGGCAGTATGCACACGGAAATGAACCTAGTCATCATACAACCTATATGTATGCTTATGCGGGAGCGCAATATAAGATTGCAGATAATGTAGATTATATTTTAAATGAATTATATACAGATCAACCAGATGGTTTAAGCGGCAATGAAGACTGTGGACAAATGTCAGCATGGTATGTGCTTTCGTCCATGGGATTCTATTCTGTAAACCCGGCTAACGGTATGTATGTGTTTGGAAGACCTTTATTTGATAAAGTATCAATACAACTGCCAGAAAACAAAGTATTTAATGTTGAAACAGAGAATAACAGTAAAGAGAATATTTATATCCAATCAGTTACTTTAAACGGTAAGAATCATACAAAAGCTTTTATAACCCATAAAGAGATTACCAAGGGTGGTACCTTAAAATTTGTTATGGGCAATAAACCAAATATGGAATTTGGTAAAAAGGATGAAGACCGTCCAAAGTCTAAAGTGTATTAATTAAGAATAGTAAAATGAAATTCATGAGATTAGCAAGAATATTTTTTCTACTATTTGTAGTCATCACTTTAAAAGTACAGAGCCAAAATAAAGAAAGCGTAAATGTTTCATATGTTGATTTTGTAAATCCTTTGGTAGGATCAGACTCTTCCTTTGAACTTTCAAACGGAAATACGTATCCAGCCATTGCCACACCTTGGGGAATGAATTTTTGGACTCCCCAAACAGGGGAAATGGGCCATGGTTGGGGCTATACTTACGATGCGCATAAAATAAGAGGTTTTAAACAAACGCATCAACCTAGTCCATGGATTAATGATTATGCAGCATTTTCACTATTTCCAGAAACTGGAGCGTTAAAAATTAATGAAGATGAACGTGCTTCATGGTTTTCGCATAAAGCTGAAGTAAGCAAGCCTCATTATTACAAAGTTTATTTAGCAGATTACGATGTAACTACCGAGATTACACCAACAGAACGTGGTGCGCAATTTCAATTTACATTCCCAAAATCTGATAATGCACATATTTTAGTAGATGGTTTTTTTATGGGCTCAATGGTGAAAGTAATTCCTGAAGAGCGCAAAATAATTGGATATTGCCGAAACAATACGGGAGGTGTTCCAGATAATTTTCACAACTACTTTGTGATTTATTTTGATAAAGATTTTGAAGCAGTTCAAACTTGGAATAGTAAAGATAAAGAAACGGTAGATAATAGTAAGTTAAGTAATTCCTTAGAGGCTAAAGGATATCATGCAGGTGCTGCGATATCATTTAAGACAAAAGACGGTGAGAAAATTAACGTTAAAGTAGCATCATCTTTTATTAGTTTAGAGCAAGCCGAGTTAAATTTAAGTAGGGAGATTGGAAGTGATACTTTTAATGAAACCAAAGAAAAGGCTGCTGCAACTTGGAATGCTGAATTGGGTAGAATTGAAGTTGGTGGTGGTACATTAGAACAAAACAGAACATTTTACACAGCATTATATAGAGTATTATTATTTCCTAGGAAATTTTATGAAATTGATGACAATGATGAAATAATGCATTATAGCCCATATAACGGGAAAGTGCTTCCAGGTTATATGTTTACAGATAATGGTTTTTGGGATACGTTTAGAGCTGTATTTCCATTTTTTACTATTATGTATCCAGAGTATTTAAGTCAGGTTATGCAAGGGCTCGTAAACACTTATAATGAAAGTGGTTGGTTGCCAGAATGGGCAAGTCCAGGGCATCGCGATTGTATGGTTGGATCTAATTCGGCCATAAATATTGCAGATGCTTATCTACGAGGAATTAGAGGATTTGACATTGAAACGTTATATGAAGCCATTAAGAAAAATAGTACTCAAGAAGGACCAGTAAGTTCTGTAGGACGACTTGGAGTAGATCATTATAATAAGTTAGGTTATATACCATATGACGTTGGTGTTAATGAAAACGCAGCACGTACTTTAGAATACGCTTTTGCGGATTGGAGTATTTCACAATTAGCTGAAGAATTAGGTAAACCTCAAAAAGAGATTGATCTTTTCAAAAAACGAAGTCTAAATTATAAAAACATGTTCGACCCAGAAATTGGGTTTATGCGTGGAAAAAATAAGGATGGATCTTGGGCAAAAACCTTTACGCCAGATAAATGGGGAGATGCTTTTACAGAAGGTTCGTCATGGCACTGGACTTGGTGTGTATTTCACGATCCAATTGGGCTAGCTGAATCTTTTGGAGGTGTCGATAAAATGCGTAACCGTTTGGATGAAGTTTTTACAGCTGAACCCACCTTTAATGATTCGTATTACGGTCAACAAATACACGAAATCACCGAAATGCTTGTAGGAGATATGGGACAATATGCTCATGGAAATCAACCCATTCAGCATGCTATATACTTATACAATTGGCTGGACCAACCCTGGAAAGCACAAAAACATGCGCGAGAAATTATGGATAAATTATACTCTTCGGCTCCAGATGGTTTATGTGGTGATGAAGATAACGGTCAAACTTCTGCCTGGTACGTGTTTTCAGCTATGGGATTTTATCCTGTAACACCAGGAACAGGAGAATATGCTTTAGGAAGTCCCATATTTAAGAACATAAAAATGCATCTTCAAAATGGTAAAACTTTTGAAATTGACGCATCCAATAATTCAAAAGACAATATTTTCATCAATGATATTACTAAAAATGGTAAAACATATTCTAAGAGTTATATCACTTTTGAGGATTTAATGAACGGTTCTAATTTTTCATTTGAGATGATTGATAGACCAAATAAGGAATTAAACACATCAAAAGCTTCTAGACCTTATTCTATGAGTTCAGAAAATAATTAGAATTGTAAATCACAACGTATGAATAATAACACCTCAGAAGCTTCTGAAAAAACACCTGTAGTTTCAAAACAAGTATTAATTCCGTTTATATTAGTTACATTGCTATTCGCCTTATGGGGTTTCGCTAATGCAGTAACTGACCCTATGGTAAATGCCTTTAAAAAAGTATTAGAATTATCTAACACTCAGGCATCTTGGGTGCAAATGGCATTTTATGGGGGCTATTTTTGTATGGCGTTACCAGCAGCGATTTTGATGCGTAAATACTCTTATAAAGTAGGGGTGTTAATAGGTTTAGCTTTATATGCAGGAGGTGCTTTATTATTTTATCCTGCAGCTATTACAGAGAAGTTTTGGTTTTTCTGTTTAGGACTGTATATACTAACTTTTGGATTGGCTTTTTTAGAAACGGCAGCAAACCCATATATATTGGCAATGGGTGCTAAAAAAACGGCGACGCAACGTTTAAATTTAGCACAATCGGTAAACCCTGTAGGTTTGATTGCTGGCTTGTTAATTGCTAAATATTTTGTCTACGACAAATTACAATCGGACGATATTGCAGATTTTAGCACCTTAGATGAAGCTAAAAGAACAATGATAAGATTAGCTGATTTAGCAGTAATTAGAGATCCTTACGTTATTTTAGGCTTAGTGATTTTAGCGGTTTTTGTTTTGTTTTTAGTTATTAAAATGCCACAATCTAAAGCAGAAGGTAGTATGCCAAGTCTCGGTAAAACCTTTAGTGAATTAGGTAAGAACAAAAAATATGTTTTAGGCGTAGTTTCACAAATACTATACGTTGGTGCACAAATCATGACTTGGACCTATATTTATCAATATACAGAAGCTATAGATTTAGCTAATGTTGATGTTGTGGGGTATGAAAAAGTAGATGTTTTCTTTTATCAATTGTTAGCGTTTATTTTATTTACCGTTGGGCGTGTTATAGGCACAGCTATGTTGCGTTTTTTAAATTCAGGTAAATTACTGATGTACTTTGCTTTATTAGCAGCCGCTTTTGTTACCGGTACCATGTTTATAGAAGGTATGGCTGGTTTGTACTGTTTAGTAGGTATTTCTTTTTGTATGTCGTTGATGTTTCCAACTATTTATGGTATTGCTTTAAACGATTTAACAGAAGAGCAATCAAAAGTGGGTTCAGCAGGATTAGTTATGGCTATTGTTGGTGGTGCTTTATTGCCAATGCTTCAGGGAATTATTATTGATGCAGGAGGTCATGGTGTTGCGGATACTACAATAATGGGGGTTTCTGAAGTTAATTTTTCTTTCATTTTACCATTATGTTGTTTTGTTTTGATCGCAATATATGGACGTTTGGTATTCAAAAAATTTAACGTATAATCTTAGAGTAAACTTCAATAATCAATATGATATTATCAACCGTTGAATATTTAAAGAGCATGTTAAGAAAGTCAGTTTTAAGTTTTATAGTCGCTTTATCTTTTGCATTTCAAAGCAATGCACAAACGGTACCATTACAACTTAACGCTTTGTTTACAGATCACATGGTGTTGCAGCAAAAAGCTAATGTGGCTTTTTGGGGAACTTTTATACCAAATGAAAAGATAACCGTTATTGGTAGTTGGGGAAATGAGACTAGTGCTATTGTAGGTGCAAATGGTAATTGGAAACTGAATTTAAAAACACCAAAAGCAGGTGGCCCTTTTAAAGTTGAAATAAAAACTGAAGAACAAACTCATACCTTAAAAGATATTTTAATAGGCGAGGTGTGGCTAGCTTCAGGACAATCGAATATGGAAATGTCATTAAAAGGTTGGCCACCAAATGACGCTATTGATAATTCTGAAGAGGAAATTGCTAAAGCTAAATACCCAGAAATTAGAATGTTTACGGTTGAGCGACAGCTAGCATTAGAACCTAAAGTTGCATTTAATGGAAAATGGGAAGTTTCTAGTCCAGAAATAGCTGGAAATTTTAGTGCTTCAGCATATTTTTTTGCTCTTAGATTACATAAAGAATTAAAGGTACCTATTGGTATTATTCATTCGAGTTGGGGAGGCACACCAGCTGAAGCTTGGACAAGTAAAGAACAGGTAAAAAAGATAGGTGATTTTGATGCTATTTTACAAACCATAGATGCAAAGAATCAAAGTAAAGCACTATCAGACTGGTTTTCTAAATGGGAAACAAAAACGATTCCTAATATTGAAGAACAATGGAACAATTTAAATTTCAATGATAGCGAAGCAACCCAAATAGATTATAATGACAGCCACTGGAGTTATATGAATTTACCAGGTAGATTTGATGATATTGAAGAAGGTGAAGTTGATGGCGCTATTTGGTTTCGTAAAAGTGTGTACATAGATGACTTAGATTCTGATTATACATTAACAATTGGTGCTATTGACGATATGGATGCTACTTATGTAAACGGTCATAAAGTTGGCGGTTTTGCAGGCGCAGGACAATCTAATACAAAACGAGAATTTACGATTCCTAAATCGCTATTAGTTAGCGGAAAGAATACTATAGCAATTCGGGCTGTTGATATTGGTGGTCCAGGATCTTTTACTGGTCCAATGCAATTAACAAATAAAGCCGGTTTAAATATCCCATTAAGCGGAAATTGGAAATATAAACTAGTAGCTGAAATGTATCAAAATCAGTTTTATGTATACGGCATTGAAAAATCTGATTTAGATAAACGAGCAACAATTGTAAAAGTTCATTCCAACTTGCCAACGGTTCTATATAATGCCATGATTCACCCATTAGTACCGTATACGATTAAAGGTACAATCTGGTATCAAGGTGAATCTAACGTCGGTAGGGCTGAACAATATAAGCGATTGTTTCCAAAGATGATTGCAGATTGGCGCACGCAATGGGATTATGATTTTCCTTTTTATTTTGTGCAAATTGCACCTTTTCAATATCATGGAAATAATGATACATCTTTAGATCAATCTCAGAAATTAAGAGATGCACAACGACATGCTTTAAAAACTAAAAATACGGGTATGGTTGTGACTTTGGATATTGGTAATTTTAATAATATTCACCCATCCAATAAACAAGATGTTGGAAAACGATTGGCAGGTCTGGCTCTAGCCAAGAATTATGGAAAGCCTTTAGTGCCTTCAGGTCCCTTATATAAAAACTTGAAAGTATCTGAAAGCAAAATAATTTTAGATTTTGATTATACTGGTAGTGGTTTGATGTCTCATGGAGATTTAAGAGGATTTGAAATTGCTGGTTCTGATAAAAAGTTTGTATTTGCAAATGCAAGGATAGTGGATAATAAGATTGAGCTTTCTACTAACACCATTTCTAAACCCATGTATGCACGTTATGCGTGGAAAGATAAAGCTGTTCCAAGCCTTTTTAACATGGAAGGGTTACCAGCTTCTTCTTTCACGACGCTAGAGTAATTTTAAATTAGAATGAAAAAAAAACGTCAAAACCTGGTTTTAATTGGGTTCGTATTTATTTTGTCTGCTTTTGGAACCGCATTAGATAGTTTTAATCAGGAGCCTATGTTATTTAAGGCTTATACTGAAAATGACTTCGCAGAGACCAATTTGAAAAACCAAAATGAATCCGTTTTGGTAAAAACGTTAATGCTAAATAATTGGTTGAGTATTTCTGAAATCCATAAAGGTTCTTATAAAGTATTTTTAAATAGTTTGGTTTCTGAAATTGTTAAAAGAACTGCAATCCCCAAAAATAAATTGCTCAAATTATCTGATGAAGAGTTGTCTTCAATAGCGTTAATGTATCGTTTTCTTTTAGAATCTAAAATTAAATCCACTGGAGCATTAAAAGCTATGTCTCAACAAGATTTATTGCAAATGCTAATTAACATAAATAAAGAAAAAACAACGGAAAACAATTCAGAATTTGAATTTTTATCAATGGATGAAAATTTAAGAATTGCTTACCAATGGTGGTTGCCTTTAAAAAATGCGTCATTAATATCGCAGATAAATGAGATTGGTGTTAATAATCACCATTTTCAAGTAAAAGACAATCATGGGAATGCAACAGAAGTTCTAAGAATTGTAAAAGCAGACGAAGCTGATTATAAATACCTTGGTGTGTACCATAGCATGGTATCCAAAAATCATTTTGAATTGTATTTAGCAGGAAGCAATGATTTAAAATCGTGGATGCGTATTACCAATCTCGGTAATAGATCGCATCAAGGAGACATAAAAAAATGGGGAACAGGTTATATACTAGTTAATGAAGAAGATAAAGTGGAAGGGTCTAATAATATTAGAGTTCGGTATTATGAGTCGTATAATAAATTATGCATTAATGCTCCGGAGTATAGCACAAAATTGGTAAGACAATTTTCTAAATATGCAGAAGGTACTCCTGATATCAGAGAAATTAAAGGAGATTCACCTAAAAACTCTCATTTGCTTATCGGTTTTCATTATTTTAATAAAGGGGTTGTCGATTACCAAGCTATAGGGGTTTTGAAAAACTTTACAAATTGGAAAGCGTGGAAAGATGATATTTCTAATAAAAATATTATTGCAATGGGATTTAAGGGAAATATAGGAGCACGCTCAAGTTTTAGAAGTTTTGAGGAAACGTTTGTATTACAGGAAGCACAACTGGAAAAGCAAGATTTTAGTAAATGGAGGCTTTTAATTGGTGACGGAGCTTTTTATACGCCATTGAATTTAAAAACCCCAAAAGGAGCCACATCATTTGCAAACCCAGGAGTAACAGAAATAGGAGAAGAAGAATTTGTTTTTACTACCTTTTTACCTTCAGAAGGAAATAGAAGGCAAGAAAAAGGTCAATTACTTTATGTTTCCAAAATTAAAGCAGAAACAACGCCTTAATTTATTTTAACTCATCTGGAATCTGTTTTATAACATCTTTATAAGTATATGGGTAATGATCGCCCATTATTTTAGTATACTCAATTATAAAATAATTAAATTGTTTTTTTGCTTTAAATGTCATTTTCATTTTAAGTAATGAATGTATTCTATAATAAAATGCAGTCTCGTTTAAAGAATCAATATTGAATAAAATTTCGGTTAGCGGAATTACAGAAGCATAGTCTTTGTTTTTATAAAGTCGTTTTAATTGATTAGGAATAAGTTTTAAAACTTCGTATTCGAAATCTTTTTTAACTTTATCAAAACATTCATCATTATTGGACTGTAAGAAGGTTCCAGCTTTGATTATTTGTATCAGTTGAGTTAAAGAATTCTCATCAAGTAAGTCACTTTTTAAGGATTTTAACTCTGTTAAAAAATTAAAATAGTCACAATAAAATTCTTCTCCAAATTCTATAAAAAAGTGACCATGAGAAAACACAACTTCTAGTCCGTCAATATCTTTCAAGATATTTCGTAATTGATTTAAAGTTACATTTTTTAAATTTTGTGCCTTTTGTGTTGTGCTATCAGGCCATAGTTCAGTATGAATTTGTTCAGATGTAATTCCACTTATGTCTTTTTGTTTACTGTTAAAAAGGAGCAACAAAAAAAGCTGTCTAATTTTTGGACTAAATAGATATGAAATATCTCTTTCTTTAGAATCAATAACCTTGAAACTTCCAAATAATGTGGTAGAATTTGGCCGAGTAATCTCCTCTTTCTTTTCTTCCAAATTGTATTTTAATACTGTTTGAACTTGAACCTGTATAGCTTCCTTTTTCTTTTTTCTTTTAATGATTAAGAACGCAGATATTAAAAGCAATACAATTACTGACAGAATAATATATATAGGAATTCTATTGGAATTTGATTTTGAGGTAGGATGGTAGATGATTTCTTTAGAAACTGGAGGCGCATTTAAAGAATAGATACTGACTTTGTTAGATCCATCAAGTTCAAACTCTTGAGTCGCGCAGAATAATTGGTTTGTTGATTTGTCCAGGTACAAGTTCGTATTTGTACGAATCCTTTCAGAAATCATAGGTATAGAATCTCCAAGAATACGATGGCTACCATCTTTTATCGAATATTCATATAATTGCAAAAACGTAGAAGCAACATATTCTGGATAGCTTAAGGTGTAAAATGAAGCGGAGTCTTTTGCAATAACTAGATTTCTTGATGAAACCATTTTCACCTCTTTAGATTTAGCATTCCACAGCTTTTGTATTTTTTTTGTAGCTATATTAACTTTATAACAATCGTAATAATATGTTTTTCCAATACTTGGATCGCCAGTTTTATTTCCTTGACCTCCAAACAATATAAGTTCATCTTTACCAAATGCTGTTAACCCAGAAAAGTATCTAGGAGAAATGGTGTCTCCACTAAATGAAAGAGATTCCCATGTGTCATTTTCAATATTATAGACATTAAACTCATTGGTAAGGCGTTGATTTCCATAACCTCCAAAGATCATAAACTGATTGTTATTAGAGTCGAAAAAAGCATTATGATGATGCCTTTGTTGGGGTAGCTCAAGTAAGCTATTTGTTTGCCAATATTGTGGGTTATTTAAATCGATAGAAGCTATTGTTGATTTCTCAGGTAAGACATCATTTAATTCGTAAACATAAAGTTTATTGTTTAAAGGGTCTAAAAAACTGGTTCCAAGCCGCATAGGAACTGGTAATTCATTATTGAAACTATAAAAACTGTTAGTTTCATTTTTGAAGTTGTAAAAATTTAAAGTGTCAGAATTTTGAAAGATAAACCGGTTGTTGTTTTCATCAAAAGTAACAGATGTAACTTGTTTAAATTTTTTAGTATGCCTTAATTTCCAATGGTAAGATTCTGTAATTAACCAATTTGGGTGATTTACATTTCCGTAAAGATTGCCAGTAATATCAAAAACATCATTCCCTTTGCTCTCATTAAAATTAAAAGTGTATTTATTGCTTTCGTTTGTAATATGAAGATTTTTGATAGCCATTACTGGAACTTCAATTACATTCTCGTGTTTTCCAAAATATATCTCAGGGGTTATTTTATAGATAAACTTATTTCCGTTAAATGATGATGCCTTATCATTAATGACCAGTTTAATTTTTTTTGAAGTTGGATTAAAATTTAAAGAGATCTTAATCCATTTTCTTGATCCAAGTAATTCTTTTTTTATAGGAACCGTAGCTACTGTTTTAACCCCATCTAAATTAAGTTTAAATTCTCCTAAGTTTTCATCTTTAATTACATAGGCCAATGAATATGAAACTGGATTGTTTTTATCTTTTATATATAAAACATATCCAAAAATTTCAGGATTTTTAATAGAAACATCAAACTCAATATTAAAATCTCCTCTAAATTTTGGTTGATTGTGTGCAAATACGTTGTACGAGGTTCTATCGGTAATTAAATTATCGTTAGAATTGAAACGAATCCCTTGTGCCTTTACAGAAGTTGAGAGCGGCAGGATGATTATAAATAACAATTTAATTAAAAAATTAGTCATTAATTATGTTTTATTAAAAATAAGTACCAGATTTTGCGAATATAATTAAAATATTTCTTGTCAAAGATATTGTAAAATAAATAATTTTATTTAACCCTACAAAACTCGTAGCGTTAAATAAAATGTCATTATTTAATTTGAGTTATAGGAGGTGTGTGTAATCAACTGTCCTTTAATTGTTTATTAACGAGTTCTAATGTTGTTTTTTAAAAACTTTATAGCTGTTGCTTTTATTGTTTATAACATCTGTTGTTTGAATAATGTACACGCCGTTTGGAAGTGTACTCATATCTATGGTTTTTAGATTTGTTTGAATTAAAACTTGACCAAGAAAATCATAAACCTTAGTTTTTAACTCTTTGATATACTTTAAATTTAATAATGATGTTACTGGGTTTGGATATATTTTAATCTTCAGTTAAAACATCTAGACTTAAAGTAGTTGTTGATGCAGTAGCTGTAACCGATTTTATTTTTATTGGACTAGAAAAAGTATAAGTAACCTGATTATTATCGGTGTCTTCATCTGTATAAGTAGTCCATGAATCAAATTCGTTTTTCACTTGCAATACAGCATCGCCATGTGTAATGGTACTCATGTCCACATCATCATAATAGTAAATAATATTACCAGTAAAAACTGAAGTCGCTGAAGCAAAATTATAAACTCTTGCTATACTTTCGTTTGGTGCAGAACCTAAAGCAGTTAAGGATCGAGTAGCTGTATTATCTGCAATAAGAATATGATCGTTATCCGGATTTAAAACCATTCCTTTTAAGTTTAATGATCCATTTCCTTTTATAGTTATTTTTCCACCATTTTCAATTTGAAGTATTTTAGGATCGGTATTATCACTACCATTTCCTGGCGGATTTCCATTTCCATTATTATTTCCGCTTCTCGGATTTGAAGCATTGAGTTGGTTTACTTCCGTAAGTGCATCACCAATATCGTAAAAATCAACAGTAATAAAATTTGGAAACTTATTTTTTGCTTGTTGACATTGCGTTACATGATCTATAAAATAAGGGTTAGCATTTACAGTTTGAGCTTGCGAAGTACTCGCTGTACCAGTGCCAGAAGTAACAAAATGAGTAAAAACAAACAAACCATTTGATGCATTTCCTCTACCATAATCACAATTAATACTTCCATAATTAATCTCGACAGCAAAATCCCAAATATGATGATACCAACCTTGGCTAGACGAAGCATTATTTACTTCATTAAAAACTACTAAACGTTTGTTTGTGTTAATCATAGTTTGTAAAGTTGGCCACTGCGAAAATTTATTTTGAGTATATAAATAATTTGTTAAATCAGCTTGATTAAAATCGTTTTCAATAGCATTAGCGCTTACACTAGGGTCATTTTGGAAAATAATTGTAATAATTTCATTTGGGTTATTATCTAATTTTTTTTAATATCATTCAGATAAGTTGACAAAGGTTCTGAATCCAATAATGGAAAACCATGATACACAACCGTAGTTCCTCTATCATCATAAACATCAATCATAAGCTCCCGAACACCACACCATCATTAAGTTGTGTTGCTATATTGTTGTTTTGATTAGGAAAGGCAAAACCATCCAGCCCTCAATTCGTTGTCTCCATTACATTGACTATACGCACTAAAGTTTGAAAATAGTAGTAAAACAAAGCAATAAAAAACACTGTTTTTTATTGAAGTCTTATATAACTTCATTTCTATTTTTTAATAACTTTATAGCTATTCCTTTTATTTGTAGTTGAGTTTGTAGTTTGAATGATATAAACACCAATAGGCATTGCACTCATGTTAATTGTTTTTGATTTGGTACTTATAAGTTGTCTTCCTAAAAAGTCAAAAACTTTAGTTTTTAATTCACCATTATATTCTAAATGTAATACAGTATTTACAGGATTAGGAAATATGGCAATTTTTAGTTCTTCATTTAAAACATCGATGCTTAAAGTAGTTGCTGTTGCTGATGCTGTAACCGATTTTAGTTTAATAGGACTATTAAAAGTATAAGTTACTTTATTGTTGTTAGCATCCTCGTCGGCATAAGACATCCAAGTATCTGAATCATTTTTTACTTGTAATACAGCATCGCCATGAGTAATAGTGCCCAAATCTACATTATCATAATAGTAGATGATTTTACCTGTAAAATCTGAGGTTGCAGATGCGAAATTATAAACTCTTGCCATACTTTCGTTTGGTGCAGCACCTAAAGCTGTTAATGATCTTGTAGCTGTATTATCGGCAACAAGAACATGGTCGGTATCTGGATTTAACACCATACCTTTTAAGTTTAAAGAGGCATTACCTTTAATTAAAATTTGACCACCATTTTCCAACTGGATAATTTTAGGGTCTGTATTGTCACTCCCATTTCCTGGAGGGTTTCCAGCATCAGGAGGGTTTCCATTATCAGATAAATCTTGAATAGGAAAGAAACTAAAGTTAACCAATTCTAAATTGTTAGAATTTGTAAAGTTGAATGCATTATTTGTACTTTTTCCTATATATGATATTGAAGATGATCTTCCAAATCCTGGATAGGTTGAAAGCGTAAAAATAATTTTGTTGCTAGAAACTTGAGCTGCAGTAATAGTAGCAGACCCAACGTTTGTTAGTAAATAATCTTGTTGTATGGTTCCTAGATCTGAAGTTGTAATTTGTAAAGGAGAATCTGTTTCTATTTCTAGTGACGTTGGACTCATTAATTTAGCAGAAATTACTGTCGGTGCATCTATAGTTGAAGGAAAGCTTTCTCCATAAATATCTCTTTTTACTAATGGATAAATTCGTGTTGCGAATTTTTCGTAACCATCAACATATGGGTAATGACAATTATCGTTATGAAGAGTCATGCCTGTAGTAGGCATAATAGAAATGTCTGGGTCATTTAAAGCTAAAAGGCGTTGCGCTTCTTTAATTTTTAAACGGCCTTGTGCAGTGGTACCACAATCGCAATCTCTAGTCTGGAATATATAGAAATGCTCAATGTTTGGAGAATCATTTAACCATGCTGCTTTTAAATTATTAAAAAGATTAATGTAGCTTTGAGTAGCTAAACCCGATCCAAACGAATTCGCTTCACCTTGAGACCATAAAATAGCTCTTACATTATCTTTTAACCCTGTTTTATTAAGACGGTAATACATACGGCCATAATTGGAGTTTGTTGAAGTAGTGTAATCTCCAGGAGCTTGAAAAAACTCAATAGCTTGTCCACCATGTGCCCCATTAAATATAGCAATAGGGATTTGTAAATCATCCATGAGCATACGTGCTAGTTTTAAACCCCATTGTCCGGCGTTTCCGTCTATGTCTTTGTGTCTATCTCCTTCAGCAATAAACCAATTATCATTATTCTGTAAATTGGTGCCGTTTTCAGCACCACTAGCATATACACGAATAAAATTACTTTGGTTAGCGTTTGCACTACCATTACGAGAATTGGCTTCAGCATTTGACTGTCCTTGTACAATAAATACATCGCCAGCAACAACTTCGGTAGCTTGCATAATTTGAGTTGCATTTGCTCCAGTTAATCCGTTTACAGTGATGGTGTAATTAGTTAATTCTGCATTAATGGTTACATCAATATCAAAAGGTGCAGTATTGCCGCTAAAACTTAAATTTTCGGTGGTTCTACTATCTTCAAAAAGCCCTCCTCTAACTACAACCACTTCAATAGCATCGTAATTAACACCAGTATTATTAACGGTTCCTGATATGTTTACAGTTCCTAAGTTTGTATTAAGATTTCTTGCAACTAATTGTTTGTTTTGTGGCGCGTTGGTAAATGTTACTTGTCCAAAAGAAGTGAGACAAATCAGCAGCAATAACGTGGTCAATAAATTTTTCATTTGTTTATTTTTTTTCAGAGAAATGTCTAAAATTGGATTAGCATTTAATAAAGATAATAGAAATGTGGTTTGTTTTATTAAAACAAATAACCCCACCAAAATAGGAAATGGAGTTATTTGTTTAAGATTAAAATTTGATTAGAGTTAATCTTTTTTAATCAATCTTTTTAATTCATCAATTTCTGATTGTTGCTCTTTAATAGCATTAATAAGTACAGGAATTAAACCTTGGTAGTTTACAGAAAGCGTTCCTTCTTCATTGTTAGCTTGTTTTACTAACTCAGGGTAAACCGCTTGTACATCTTGAGCTAATAAACCGATTTTTTGCTCTGATGTGTTCTTTTTCATTACATAGCTTTTACCATCTATTTGTAATAGTTTAGCTAGCGTGCTACCTAAAGAAATAATATTTGCTTTTAAACGCATATCCGAATTTACAGTTACATCACCAGAAAATACAGCAGAACCGTCTGTATTCACTATAAATGCATCAGATTGGTTTCCGGCATCAGCTCCATTACCAACTACAAATGCAGCATCAGTTGTTGCATTGTTTTTACCAATGGCAACTGTTCCTTGACCTGTAGCTTGGGTACCTAAACCAAAAGCAACAGCACCTTCACCTGAAGCAGTATTTCCATTACCTGTAGTAATAGAAAATGCTCCTGAAGCAGTACTACCATGCCCCATTGCAACAGCACCATTACCAGAAGCAACAGATCTCCATCCAAATGCAACTTGACCTACATTGCCACCATCAATACCGTTAAAAGGACCAGCACCCATTCTATCAGCTTCATTTCCAGCAACAGTTACAAATCCAAAAGCTACAGATCCAAGACTGTGCGCACGTGTGTAGTTTCCAGCAGCAAAAGAAGCTCTTGCTATTGCGCCAAATCCACCGTTGTCCATTCTTGCTACATCACCACCAAAATCTGCAGCAGCTTGAGCTGGAGTTTTTTCAGAAATAGTTAAATCTACAGACCAGTCACCAATATTTCCAAAAGCAGCATTAGAGTTACCGTTGCCATCTCTTGAAGCGCCGGCATTAGCTCTATACATTCTTCCTGATTGTGTATCTCCAGAACCATTTTCAACGTGAGCAACGGCTAATTTTGTAGCTGTTTGAGCATTTGCGTCTGTGAAAGTGAAAGCTAAAGTTGCTATAAAAAGTAAAGTAAATTTTTTCATTGTTTAATTATTTTAAAATTGTTAGTATTATTAGTGTTAAGATTGCGGACTTTTAATATGTAAATACCTTTTGAGTACGATGATAAATCAATCGTTTTCTCTTGGGTTGTTAATACATGTTGCCCTAGTTGATTAAAAATAGTAGCCTCTATAGTCTCGTTATGAGAGATATTAATTTGAGAAACTACTGGATTTGGATAAACCTTAAATAATTGGTTATCCGAAATAGATTCAACAGTTAAAGTCGCCACTGATGACGATGCTGTTACTGATGAAATTTGAACTGCACTAGAAAATGCATGAGTAACACTGTTATCCACGCCATCACTATCTGGATAGTTTTGCCATTGACCAGCTACATTTACTTCCAATACCGCATCAGCATCTAAAATAGAATTTTGATCGGCATCCTCGTATTGATAAATAATAGTTCCAAGAAAATCTGCAGAAGGGGAAGCGTAATCATAGACACGCGCCATACTTGCATTACCATTCGACGTTATTGGAGTTGTAGACATGGTAATTGAATTATTGTTCCCAATAACATGATCTGTAGTTGGATTTAGAACCAATCCGTTTACATTCATCGATGCACCGCTTTTAATTGTCACAGTTCCGCTCGTTGTGGTTAGTTCCTGTGCAGACATAAAAGAAGCAGATAAAAAAGCAATAAAGATAATTTTATTCATAAGCCTTGTGAGTTTTGATTAATATTTAGTTAAAAGTATGACTCAACGATTAATATTTGACTTAATTGACAATTAATCCATACTTAATTTTTAAAATTACTTATTAATCGGAACTGATTTATTCAAAGGAAGATACTTTTAAGATGTAAATTCAAAGAGAGGATGCATTCAATTTTATGCTAGAAAGTATGCTGTTCTTAAAAAGTTTAACGTATTGTTTTTATGTACATTATTGAGAATGATATCTACTCAATTGTAATGCTTATTTTTTTAGAAATATTATTGGAAGCATTACCAATATAAATAGTGTAGTCTCCTTTTTCTAAATTCCAATTGGAAATAGACGCATCATAAAAAGATAATGAAGCAACATTAATAGGAATGTTGATGATTGAATGTTCACTTTTTTTCAGGAATATTTTTTTAAAACCTTTCAGCTCTTTTAAAGCTCTTGTTACTTTTGACTCTGGTTTGCCAATATATACTTGTACAACCTCAGAACCGTCTATGTTTCCAATATTAGTAAGTTTGAACATAATATTAATACTATCTGTGGCAGTATACGTTTTTTTGTTGGTCTTTATATCTGACAATTTAAAAGAGGTATATGATAATCCATGTCCAAATGAAAAAAGAGGTTTAATGTTTTTAGTATCATGCCAACGGTAACCTACAAAAATATCATCTTTGTAATATTGAGTTTTACCATCGCCTGGATATGAAATTTCGCCAAAAAAATGTGCCGCATTATCAGTTAACTTCACTGGAAATGAAAATGGTAATTTTCCAGACGGGTTTACATCACCACTAATAATATCTGCTATGGCATGTCCTGCTTCACTGCCAAGATACCATGTTTGCATAACAGCTTTAACTCTAGAAATCCAAGGCATGCTAACAGCATTTCCGCTAACCAAAACTATGCCGATATTAGCATTTGCTTTTTGTATTTCACTTATTAAATAATTTTGATTGTATGGAAGATTAAGTTCTTGTCTATCACCATCCTCACAATCTTGTCCTTTGTTTTTATTTAATCCACCAAAAAAAAGAACCATATCTGCTTTTGATGCCATTTCGATGGCTTCATTATAAAGCGATGCCATTTCGCCTTCTTTCAGGTTTTCTGATGAATAGCCTTTCGAGTATATAATGGTTGCGTTTTTATAGCGTTTTTGAAGACCTTCAAGAGGTGATATTTCAAAGTCTGCTTTCAATTCTGAAGAACCACCTCCAATAGTCATCGGTTTTATTGCGTTTTCACCAATAACTACAATGGTAATTTTTTGACTTGGATTAATAGGGAAAAAATCATTTTCGTTTTTTAAAAGCACAATACCTTCTGATGCTACTTGCCGTGCCACTTGAAGGTGTTCTTTATTATTGATGCTTCCAAATGGGCGCTCAGTATTTAAGGTAGTGCGCATCATCAACCGAAGAATCCTTCGCACTTTATCATTTAAAATAGATTTGTCTATGTTACCATTTTTTAGCAGTTCCAAAAAAGGTTGTCCAAGAAAATTAGTATCAAAAGCCAATCTTGGCGCTATTTGTTTATTTATAGGAGAGCCCATTTCAATATCAAGTCCATTTAAAGCAGCTTGTTTAGTGTCATGAGTACCTCCCCAATCAGAAACAACTATACCATCAAAACCCCAATCTTTTTTAAGTATTTGGTTTAAAAGCAAATCATTATGAGAGCAATGTTCACCTCTAAATTGGTTATAAGAACCCATAATAGACCAAGTGTTTCCTTCTTTAACAGCTGCTTTAAAAGCGGGAAGATAAATTTCATGCAAAGCTCTGTCGCTCACTTCTACATTGATGTGCCCGCGCCATAATTCTTGATTGTTTAAAGCGTAATGTTTAACACAAGCTGCAACACCATTTTGCTGTACTCCTTTAATATAGGGAACAACCATAACCGATGCCAAATAGGGGTCTTCACCCATATATTCAAAATTACGACCGTTAAGTGGTGTGCGATATATATTTACCCCAGGACCCAACAATACATCTTTTTTTCTATAACGGGCTTCTTCACCAATACTGACTCCGTATTGTTTTGATAGGGAAGGGTTGAAAGTTGCTGCAAGACAGGTTAATGCCGGAAAAGCCGTGATATAATCGTTGGTCCAACCTGAAGAATCCCAATCACTCCAATTGATTTCCCCTCGAATACCATGAGGGCCATCAGACATCCATAATTCTGGGATTCCGAGTCTTGGAACACCTGGCGAACTAAATTGTGACTGAGCATGACACATGGCAACCTTTTCTTCCAGTGTTAATAAGGCAATAATACTGTCTATTTTAGTTTCTGAAATTGGCTTATTAACCTTTGTAGATATATTGGTGTCTGTGAATTGACTGCTGTTTTCTTGTGCATTCATTTTTAAATTGAGAACGCATATAAACAGAATGATTACTTTGGTTATGGTTTTGTACATTGTTTGCAATAGTTATTTCTTTATTGTTATTGTTCTATTTGTTTTAGCGCTTTTTCGGGCTGCATCAAGGATTTCCATAACAATCATATTATTCTTCAGAGAAGATAAATCATAAGGTTGAAGATTAATTTCATTGTTAATTACAGCAGCAAATAATGCAAATGGGTCATCAAATGGTGCCTGTCGATCTTCCAAATTAAAATGTTCTTCATCGTGACCTTCATCGATTTGAAGACGAAGCTTGGTTTTATTGTCTGCATGAATTACGCCATTAAGGCCATAAATTTCCATGTCCTTTCTTCCAATAGGCCAGTTCCAAGAGGCTTGAACTATTACATGCGAATTGTCGTAGGTTAAAATGATGGTTGCTTCATCATCTACTTTTGGATTGTTTTGCGGTTGAAGTTGCTGGGTTATGGCTGTAACTGAATTAGGCTTTTTGCCATTATGCAACCAGGTGGCAAGATTTACTCCGTAACAACCAAAATCCATAATGGCACCACCTCCATTTTGAACAGGGTCGATAAGCCAGTCTAAAAATTCGCTATTGACACCTATTTTTTTAGGACCTCTATGTCCGTCGGAAACAATAATTTTCCTTAAATCACCAATAGTTCCGGATTTCAATAAATCATATGCTTTGTGATTCGAGGGATACCAAGTTGTCTCATAATTAGTAAGTAAGTGGATGTTATGTTTTTTAGCAAGCGCTTCCATTTTTTTTGCGTGCTTCAAACTAACGGCTAGTGGTTTTTCTACCATTACATGAATTCCTAGTGGCGCGCAGGTTTCAACAATTTCCAAATGTTGATATATAGAGCCAAAGGCTGTAACCGCATCTGGATGGGTTGCAGCTATCATTTCGTCCATGGTATTAAAAATGATGTTCATGGGATATCCATATTGTTTTGCATATCTGTCTGCCATTTCTCGATTTGGTTCCACAATACCAACAATTCGAATATCATCTTTGGTTTCTCTGCTTAGAAGTAAGTGCACATGACTATGACTAAGACCTACGATGCCCACTTTAAGAGGTGTTTTCTGTGCCAATATATTAAACGGAATCAATAAAATTATAATAAAAATGAATAGGAATTTGTGTATCATAAATTTGAATTTTCTGTTTAATTGTTGGAAGTGATTTCTTTGTATTTCTGGTGGTTATTATAACGATTTTATTCTTCAACAGAAATTATCTCTTTCAATCTAATATCTTCACTTGAAGCACCTATTTGAATTTCAAAACTTCCAGGTTCAACCATATACTTGCGATACATGGCATCATAATAACGTAGGTCTTCGCTTGCTTCTAAATTAAATGTAATGGTTTTTGATTCCCCTTTTTTCAATGCGATGCGTTCAAATTTCCGAAGCTGTTTTTTTGCCATCCATTTATCAGATTCAATATCTTTAATGTACAATTGAAGGACTTCTTCGCCATCAAAATCCCCGTTATTTCTAATGTTTACCGATATAGTAAATGTATCTGTGCTACGAAGCTTCGTTTTATCTATTTGAAGATTTGAGTATTTAAAATTGGTATAGCTTAAACCATGCCCAAATGGGTAAAGTGCAGCACCGTTGTAATACCTATAAGTAAACCCTTTACCAGCACGCATATTATAATCTTTAAAATCGGGCAATTCATTAGTTGATGAATAAAAAGTGACTGGCAAACGACCTGCTGGATTATAATCGCCAAAAAGGACATCGGCAATAGCATCACCTCCACGCTGACCGGGATACCATGCCATTAGGATAGCTTCTAGTTCCTTGTCCAAACCATCAAATGCAATGGCGCTTCCAGCCATTAAAACAAAAACAATAGGTGTTCCTGTTTCCTTCATGGCTTTTAAAGCATCCATCTGAATTTTGGGCAATTCTATTTTGGTACGATCTCCACCAAGGAAACCTTCGACTCCATTACGATCAGCCATTTCTTCGCCTTCCCAAGTAGCATCTAAACCACCAACAAAAATAGCTACATCAGCATTTCTTACCTCTTCCAATGTTACTTTTGAAAGGGTTGAATCCACAGTTTTTTCATTTGTCACTATGGAAACTCCTTTAGAAAATGTCACTTCAACATCTGTACCAACAGCATTTTTTATTCCATTGATTACCGTTATTGGGTTAGATGCAGTTCCATAATAATTTCCTCGTAAAGCATCAATGTTGTTAGCATTTGGTCCAACAACAGCGATCTTTTTAATTTTCTTTTTATTTAATGGTAATATTCCATTATTTTTTAGAAGTGTCATTGATTTTTGTGCCATTTTCAATGCCATTTCATCATGTGATTTACTATTATTCACTTCAAAAGGAATTTGTGCATAAAGAACCATATCTGTAGGGTCAAACATCCCCAGTTTCATCCTTGCCAAAATAAGTCTATAAACAGAAAGATTTATTTCGTCTTCATCAATGAATCCTAATTCAACTCCTTTTTTCAAAGCATTTTGATAAACGTCACCACAATTAAGGTCGCAACCTTTTCGAATTCCTATAGCAGCTGCCTCTTCTGGGGTTTTAACAATTTTATGATTAGCATAGATATCCTTAATAGCGCCACAATCGGAAACAACATACCCTTCAAATCCCCATTTGTTACGCAAAATATCTTCAAGTAATAACCAACTTGCACTTGCTGATTCACCATCTATACGATTATAAGCACTCATTATAGAATAGGCTTTAGCATCCACCATTAAATCTTTAAATGCAGGTAAATAGGTTTCCCATAAATCACGTGTGTTAGGTATTACATTAAAGGAATGCCTCTCTGGTTCAGGACCATTGTGAACGGCAAAATGTTTTGCTGTTGCTACAAGTTTTAAGTATTTAGGATCATTGCCTTGTAAGCCCTTCACAAATTGTATTCCCATTTGTCCTGTTAGGTATGGGTCTTCACCATAGGTTTCTTGTCCTCGTCCCCAGCGGGGATCTCTAAAAATATTAATATTTGGCGACCAAAATGTGAGGCCAGTATACATACCATAATCTTTTTTTCGAAGTGATTCTTGATGTTTTGCTCGTGCTTCGTCGCTTATAACATTGGCAACTTGATTGATCATATTTGAATCAAATGTTGCCGCCATTCCAATAGCCTGAGGAAAAACAGTAGCAATTCCTGAACGTGCAACACCATGTAAGCATTCATTCCACCAATTATATTCTAAAATCCCCAATCTTGTTATAGCAGGGGATGAGTTACCTAATTGGGAGATTTTCTCATCCAAAGTCATTTGCTTTACCAAGTCTGTTGCCCGGGTTTCAAAGTCTAGTGATACATCTGAATATTTATTAGTTAAACTAGGTTGAGATTGTCCATTAATGCAGAATACTACTAAAATAGCAATTAGGGGTATTAAATAAATTTTCATAAATATGTGTATACTTTAATGTTCGTTTTAGTGGTCTTGAAGTTAATATGTTTCAAGGATGATTAATGGATGTTAAGCATTCATTGAAAACGTTTAAACTATACTTAAATTTTATTATGTAAATATACTTCTGTTGAATTAAGTTAGGAATTAATTATCGGTTAATGAAGGGTTAGATTTTGATTAATTTTATTAATTCGCTTAACTTTTAAATACAGTTGATTTTCTGTAAAAAAAAAATCATGTCTTGTCCTGAAATAGGTTGACTATTTTTGGGTTAAAATATCATTTATTAAAGGTCGTAAATTTACCTAGAACATTGATAACTTTTTTAAAAAATTCCCCAACATTCCTGGTCTTTTTTCATTTTATAGGATTTGTACTTTATCGAGTTATATTTATTGTGAATATGTTCAGGAGTTTCCAATCCAAGACTCCAGTGTATTCTTTGTTGTAAATTAGAGTTGCTTGTTTCATTAGTTGCTTAGCTATATGGACGTTTTTAATTATCTTTTTAAGACCAAACTCATATTTAAGTATTCCATTTACACGTTCTGCCACAGCATTTTCGTAAGGATCATATTGTTGGGTTGTACTGAGTAGAAAGTTGTTTTTATTGGCAAAACCAGTGAACTCAGGACAACAATATTGTATAGCTCTGTCTGAGTGGTAAATGATGCTTTTAGGCTTAAATTTTAGATTCTTTATCGCTATCCCTAAAGCCTGTACAACTAGTGTTGCTTTCATATTATCGTCAAGAGCCCAACTCATTAATTTTTTAGAATATGCATCTGTTACCGGCGCTAAATAGGCGTGTCCATGATCTCTTTTTATATATGTAATATCGCTAACAAATACTTGTTCACTGTGTTCAATTTCCATATCCTTAATCAGGTTTGGCGATTTATAGAATAAGGGTTTAGAGTCTGTTGTGATATGGTGCCGTTTGGTTTTCTTGACCAACATTCCATGGCATCTAAGTAGGTCAAATAGTGCGTCTCTTCCCATTTTATGTTGTTTTCTAAAAGTCCGTTTTTAATATATTTAATGAGTTTTCTTGTACCTAATTTATGGTGTGTTTTCCTTTTTTCTCGCACAAGATCTAAGGCTCTTTGATCTCTTAATTCTTTAAGATTGTTAGCGTTTATTCTTTTGTAATATGCCTGTTTACTGATCCCGAGGCATTGATAGATCCATTTTATTTTGAAAGGTTTTTTCTCTATCTCTTTTGCTAATGCTTCGGGCAAGTACTTTTTTGAGAGATGCTCTCCTGTAACGTTTTCAAAGTCAGCTATCACATCTTGCTGAAAGTCCTTTACAAACTCTAGTTCTCGGATACGTTATTCGAGTTTTTTGATCTGATTGTTCTTGATCATGGCGTTAGATTTATTATCAAAGTTACTTAATTTTTTAATCCAGTAGTCAATAGAGCTTCTAGAAATATTGTACTTGTTTGCAGTGTGATTGACAGAGATTTGTCCGTTTGCAATTTGATGAACTTACGAAAGTTTGAAGTCGAAACTTACTTTTTGATATTGTTTTTTTCGGCAGGTGCCATTTTTTTGTGTTTTCATAGGATACTAAAAGTGTTTAATTTTTAGTCCACCCATTTTGGGACGAGATACTTCTAATTTATATAATTAATCATTTGTTTTGCTTTTATAATTGGTAAATAATGCTTCGGAACTAGTTTAAAATAATAATGAATCAGTTTCACTAAAATTAAAATTCCTGCTGAATGTACATTAATGGAT
>TARA_R110001592_G_scaffold360963_2_pt1 | contig 36957 bp, 31 predicted proteins | sample TARA_R110001592 | Tara Oceans TARA_R110001592 (sample SAMEA4398387) | marine metagenome | biome: Polar Biome; feature: [SRF] surface water layer (ENVO:00010504); material: water (ENVO:00002006), including particulate matter (ENVO:01000060) such as... | depth 5 m | reverse complement strand
CGCAAGACTCCGCGACACAATTAAAACTCCCTTTCGAAGACTGGTGGCACTGTGATCGATTGATTCGGAAACGTCAGCGCGCACAACACAGGGGTTGGAATTTGGCTGTCTTAAAACTGGAACGAGAACTGATGACCGGTGTTGCCCAGTTGATCCAGCAACTGACAACCTTGCAGGGTGAATTGTCAACTGATTCACCACAGCGGCAGATCTCCTCAATCAGGGGACTCTATGCAGAACTGCTGTCTTTAGAAGATGAATTTGGTGAGCTGAAGTTGGATCTCCGTGCGCAGACCATTTCAGTCAGCACAGAACCGATTGAACTGGAAGGCGTCTATCTGGGGCCATTTGAGATTTGTCTCAAATATAAAAATCTGAAAATGGAAGATGCATCCCCTTATCGCGTGTTCGCCAGGGAACCCAATCCAGCGTTCGTCAATGATAGTGTCACGCATCCGCACGTCCAGTCCGAAGTGGTCTGTGAAGGAGAGGGACGGCTGGTAATACGCCGGTCACTGGAACAGGGTCGGTTGTTTGATTTTTTCACGATGGTGGCCAGTTTGCTGCGAACTTATAACCCCGACAGCCCTTATGTGGCGCTCAGTGACTGGGACAGTGTCGAATGTACCGAGTGTGCCGATGTGATCACGGCTCACCAACAGACACGCTGTGAAAACTGTGAAATCACACTCTGTACGGAGTGTGCCAAGGATTGTTCGGACTGTGAATGTCCGTTTTGTCATGAGTGTTTGTCGCACTGTGATAGTTGTCACAGCAACTGCTGTTCATCCTGTTTACAACAGTGCGTTCAATGTCATGCCGACTGTTGCCAACGCTGTTTACTTGAAAATGAAAGGTGCTCTGATTGTGATGCAGAAGAAACAGAGGAAGAATTACAGGAAACCCATGCCACGGCAGCAAACCCTGTTACCGCAACTGCGGTTCAGCCCGACTGCCTGGGCGAAACTGTTGTACCTGCGTGATTATGGAGACACCGAAGTCGGTGGCTTCGGGATTACTTCAGAGGACGATCTGCTGCTGGTACAGGACCTGCAACTTGTGGAACAGACTTGCTCGTTGGCTCATGTGGCTTTCGACGATGAGGCGGTGGCAAATTTCTTTGACAATCAGGTGGATGCAGGTCTTCGCCCTGAACAGTTTGGGCGGATCTGGATTCATACACATCCCGGCGATTGTCCATTACCCAGTCCGACTGATGAAATGACCTTTGATCGCGTCTTTGGTCGATCCGATTGGGCTGTGATGTTTATTCTGGCGCGGACAGGGCGAACATATGCCCGGTTGAAATTCAATGTGGGTCCCACCGCTGATTACGAAATTCCAGTGAAACGGGATAACTCTCAAACATTTGCCGGATGCGATCCAGAAAGTTGGGAGGATGAGTATTTAGACCACGTGCATCCGCAACATAAAAGTCGACTGCTCCAGTCAGATATTGATCTGGCCGCAGACTTGGACTGGGAAGAAGACTGGCTCTTTGCGGAAAATGAATTGAAAGGAGAACGAATTTGAATACATTAAATATTACTACGGATCGTTTCCAAAGACAGAGCGACCTGATCCCGGCGGAACGGCTTTCCCATATTACGGCGACTGTTATTGGTGTGGGAGCAATAGGTCGTCAGGTCGCTCTACAACTGGCGGCGATTGGGACACCGCAGATTCAGCTGATTGATTTTGACACTGTGGAATCAACCAATATCACGACCCAAGGGTATTGGGCACAGGATTTAGGGCAGTCTAAAGTGGAAGCGACAGCGAATGCCATTCATCGACTTGACGATGCGATCCAGGTGACCAGGGTTCCGGATCGTTATCGTGCGGTTTTACCAGTTGGAGAGGCAGTCTTCTGCTGTGTCGATTCCATTTCCACGCGGTCCGCAATTTGGCGGTCGGTCAGCAATAAATGTGAATTCTGGTTAGACGGAAGAATGTTGGGAGAGATTATTCGAGTCCTGGCAGTTTCGTCTTCAACTGACTTCTGTCGGTATTCAGAAACGTTGTTCCCACAGGCTGAGGCCCAAACTGGCAGCTGTACGTCCCGGAGCACCATCTATGCCGCGAGTATTGCTGCCGGAATCATTGTCCACCAATTTACCCGTTGGCTGCGAGATATTCCTGTTGACTTTGATACGACCCTCAATCTTCTTGCTGGTGAAACCTACGTAAAATGAAGATAAAACTAACAGAGATATTTAAGAAGTGCAAACAGAAATGACAATGACTAGCGGGCCACCTGCAGTGGTGGCCCGCTAACCCTTTTTTTAGCTATCAGAGAAGAGAGGGCAAGGTCATGCTCCAGTGTTAACTTAACTGAATAGAGTACCCGTCTTCGAAACCCTAGGAGGGATTTGAGTCGAAGGGAGCTAACCGAGTAACTGCTTCCCGCACGACTTTACGGTCTTTTGAATTACGTTATGAGTTTCTCGAATTATTTCCTAAGGAATCCGCTGGCCGAAGGCGTAAACATTTGAGATGTCCCGTATTTCGAACGTTTTTACGGACCGAACCCCTTGACCACCGTTTCCTGCATCTGGAGGCGATCTTCGCGGGTTCGTGCTTTCGGTCGCTATCCGACAATTCTCAGCGGAAAATTCGCAAACGATTTGGTACAATTCATAGATGCCTATCCCCAAGAACACAGCCCAAATCATTGATTACTATTCGCTTTACACGGCGGCGTTTCAAAATTCCGAGCGAGAAATGCCTTTAATTCGCGACGAGTACACCCAGAAATTTGGAACCGCGCCACAGAGACTGCGCGAAGATTTCTGCGGAACTTGCGCCAACGGAATTGAATGGATTAAGTTTGGTGATCAATATCGAGCGATTGGAATTGATGTTGATGAACCTGTAATCAAACTTGCGCAGGCCAAAAGTAACTCGGTGCTGTCAAGCGAGGAAACAGATCGACTCACATTGATCCACGGAAACGTTCTGGAGCTGCAGTTGCCTACGGCTGACATTATTGCGGCGCTGAATTGCTCCTTTTGTTATTTCTGGAAACGCCAAGAATTCAAAGAGTATCTTGAGAAGTGTTTTGCGACGATTTCGAACTGTGGCATGATCGCTCTCGAAATCTATTGTGGGGCCGACGCATACAATCTTGGATGCGACGAGATCCCTCTTGAAGGTGTAACCGCGATTTGGGAACAGGCAAAGTTCGACCCGATAACTAATCGGTGCTTGAACTTTATCCACTTTCGACTTGACGACGGAGAACTGATCGAAAGAGCATTCGTCTATGATTTCCGACTATGGTCGCCTGCCGAGTGCATTGACTTACTTCACGAAGTCGGTTTTACGCAAATCAAGACGGTTGATTTGAACGAAATGCATGGCAACGAATCGCAACTAATTGACTCCAGTATTACTCTGTTCATTCTTGGATTCAAGAATGGCTGACTCCTTTTCTGACATCGCAGGCGATTCGCGACTCGCTTGAAAACGGGTAACTTTCGTGTAGCCAAACGGGCGACGAACAGATTCCGGAGCTATGCCAGATCGAATCGCAGAAATTACTCCAGCCGCCTCCCAGTAATTCTTGACCTGAATGAATTGACCACCTTGCCATGGAAGTTGACTAAGGTCATTTTTCATTATATTCATGTTTTCACTAACAGCGATAACTTTGATTCCTTGTTCCATTGCTGCCAATACTGGTAAGCCGAGACACCCATCTGGTATCACCAAGCACGAGATGTCTTTTGCTGAAATCACATCGGCTCCTTCCATTGCATCTTCATCTTGAATCAGCTTCGGACTTTGTTGCAATCCTTTAAGAGTGCAATTCATAAAAGTTGCCGAAACCGCTTCCGCAGCCATCCTTGGATCCACGATTCCCGGATCCATGTCTGCAATCTCCGGGCTTTCGAACATTGGTGAATGAGCAGTTGGGACTCCAAACATCATTGAAAGCGAATGCGTTAATATTGCCTCGACCCCACCCCATGGGTTTACCATTTCACCCGCCGCATCAAAGTAACTCTGATGAAACTCATGCGGTACGTCGATTACGGAAGAGACTGCGATGGCATCATACTGTCCCTCTCGCGATTCGATTGCCTCAATAAGCCCGGCGATTGCTTCAACTCTGCCTGCAGCCCTTCCTGAGTCCGAAAATCTTGCTCTCAATCTAACTGGTGGGTCTAAACAAATAATCTCGGGGCAATTCAGCCCGTAAGTTGCTCGGGCTCCGTTGATGGAGTTGATGGCAGCATTTTTGAAAATTTCCAACTTGTGATCATCAATTACGACGAGTACCCTGTTCGAATGCACTCTTTGTAATCCTACGCATCCCATTAACAGCTGACATATTACACTGCCTTCCACATAGAACGAATTAGAAGGCATCTCGTTGATGTCAGATGCATTGACGACATTAGGGTGAAGAATCAGCTGATCAGACACTTGCCCAAGCAATTTCGCCACGGGCCCAGCGTCACCCGCATGACCTCCGACTTCTGCGCCAACACCTGTTGGGATCAACAGCGCAGTCGTAAACGAATTGTTGTTCTCAAAACGGCGTTTGCGAAAATTGAAAATCGAATCAAGTGTCCGTGGACTCCCTCCCGATACTCCACCGATCTCGCATTGCCAGCCGGAAGAGTCGCTGTTCGAAACTATAAATCGGACTGGACGGAATCCTTGCGGAAGCGTGTCAGTATCGACAATTAATTGACTTAGCGATTGAATGTCGCGAGCGCAAGGAATTTTGATTTGGTGCTCAGTTAATTGCAATTTTGGTTACTCCGCATATATTGGCAAAGTCTTCGAAAGAAAAACTCTTTCTTAAAACAAGTTCTCCATCCTCTGTCAATAGATATTGTTTGGGCAAATCGACTCCATTGAACATACTTGCCTTCATCATTGAGTATGCTCCCAAGCTTTCAAAAACAATTTTCGAGCTGACTGTAAGTGGTTCCTCAAATGAATATTCGCCAAAGACGTCGCCAGCAAGGCAGGTGCATCCCGCGAGTGTGTATTTAAATATTCCTTTGGTAGTTGAGCTTAAAACTGGTGGTGACCAGTCGTATTCAAATATTTCAGGGGCATGATTTACCGTTGTATCAAGAATTGCGACCTTGCTTGAATCTGTCTCGATAATATCTAAGATAGTAGTAACCAGCCGCCCTGACTCCCGAACTATTCCATTTCCCGGCTCAATAATTACGTCGAGGTTGTAATCCTTTACCAGCCAGTCGACTGTTTTGTGAAATGCGATTGCATTATCATTTGAACTTTCGATTTGATAACCACCACCCAGATTGATCCACTTGAATCCGAAATTCAATTCCAGAAGCGGCTTCAGTGTAAGCGCCGTTCCATGAAGCTGCCCGAAATCCTCCGATTCACAATTGTCATGAACATGAAGTCCACTGATTCGGCTTCTCAATCTTTCACAGTTAGCCAATTGACTCAACAGCTCCGAAACTTCAACACCAAGCTTCGACCCGATTCGGCACGGAGAATATTTTTCATTGGCGACATGTTTTGTTTTTGGGTTGATTCGAATTCCAATCTTTGTGTCTTTATCGACAAGATGTTCAAGTCGATAAAACTGCTCTAGTGAATTAAATGTTAAGTAGTTTGGTTGAGCATTAAGAGATTTCAAGAACGCAGCCGATAAGCCTGGAGAAACAAGCTGAACCAATGGGCTGCTTCCGACAATCTCGGAAACCAAACGCACTTCGTTGGGAGAGCTACAAGAAAATCCATCAACATGCGGAGCAATTAATTCGATGACGTCAACGAATGCGCAAGCCTTCAGAGAATATAGAGCCTTGCATTTTGGATTTGCGGTGAGCATAGACAAGGAATGGAGCGTCCGATAGATCGTAGCTTCGTCATAAACCAAAGCTGGTGTCAACGATTTGAGCAGAGTAATATCAGAGGTGACATTCATAACTGAGCGGTCAGGTTTGCGGAGGTAATACCAACGATATCACACGCGATCTTTATTCCCTCACGACCGGCAGCTGAGTGTTCTGATTTTCCCCTTATAAAATCTTTCAACTTTCTTTCCAGTTTTTTCTTTTCATTCCCATTGGGATCAATGGTGGTAGCTCTAAATAATGCAGCGGCATCATTTTTTGCATTGTCGAACACAGCCTTACGAGTCTCCGGCAAGTCGCGGTGATTGAGGCCGAAAATATCAATACAAGTCTCTCCTCTTTGCGACTTTGAAACCATAACGCCGGTTTTATCGACAACAAGGTGTTTGGACGGATCGTCATCGGGATGACCTGTTGTTGGATTGATCAGTAAGGGCTTTTCATTGGATTCTCCATTAGGCTTAGTGGCATGTTTACCTTCAACTGGAAAGCGATTGTGCTTGCCAATTCTATTGCCATTACTTTGCTTTGTCGAACTTTGGTTGCAAAGACTACATGAAGGGATGAGGTTCTTCCAATCGTAAGCTAGCCAATAATACCCAGGATGGTCACGCAATGTTCTGCCTCTACCGATTTGGATTGGGCTATTATCCAAGTCTTCTACGGCTCCCTTAGGGCGGAAGTGTTCGACGTCCCCGTGTTGATTTTGAAAAATTTTTCCCTCGCAGTAAACACACTTACCAAAAAATGGTGCCTCGGTGTTAAAAAAGAAGGATGAGTCTATTTTGTGTCTTTTCTGTTTGCCTTTATAGAGATCACCTTTAAATTTAAATGCTTTCCCCGCTTTAACTGCCTTCACTACTTTATTTCGCTCTACTTTGCACGCTCGAACCCATGTCTTCCAACCCTCGCTGGTTGGTTCAGTAATATTGACTTCTATCACCTTAGTTCCCCTCATCTCTCAACAAGTTTGCTAGTTGTCGCCGAAGCTCCATATTGATTACTTTTGCATCAAATTCTTGTCCAATATGCATTGATTCAAGGTAATGCTTAACGCCATTTTCAATGTCTCGCTCCAGTTTGGACTCGCCTTTACCTAGTTTTTGTTCTAGTATTTTTGCAAGTTGATCCATTTCAAGCTGAAGAGCAGAATTTCTTTTCTTCATTTGGGCAAGCTTGGCATACCTTTCAACTTGCCCTTTGGTCTGATTGTCTCCAGACGTCTCTAGCCCAAACAAGTGTGAAGTCAATACTTGATCAGCCCTCATTCCGCGCGGTGGATCAGGAATTCGAGTAACGGCAGGCGTTGTTTCTTGTTGAATCAAGAATATGTCAGTATTCTCATCATCAAGTTCCGTAGTTGCAATCGTGCACAATGGTGAGTGGGTTGTTGTAATGAACTGAATTCCTGGAAACCGTTTGGCGAGCAACGGAATCATTTTCAATTGGAGGGATGGATGAAGATGATTCTCGAATTCGTCGATGATAACAACGCCTTCAATTCCCTCTCGAAACATCTCTTTATCAAACTGCAACACCCAACCAAAAATATCGCTAAGCATCGCATAGGAAACACGGTGTCCATCTCCCCATCCACCAATAACTACCTCGTCTTTCTTGTCATAAACCAAGCCATGTTCAGTGAGCTTTGTAGAGCCTGGATCTAGCAAAAGTAACTGATCAATATCACGCATTAGCTTTTGACTTACTCTTTTCGAAAGTCGCCGAAAAATCAATTCGGGGTGCTGAACCGAAGAGTCATAGTTGAATAACGAGTAAACCGAATCTACCGCTGAGTATTCGGTGATATCTTGAAATTTGTACGAACTCCGATTCGCACCATATGCCGTCACAAATATGTCGTTCCAAGGAGCAAACGACTCTGGCAAACAAGATTGCTTGACCTCGGTATGACCGGATTTGTCTCGGACAACATCGGTCTTTATTTCAAAATGCTTCTTTGATCGAGCCTTAGCAAATGTGACTGTGATGGTTCCCTTTTGTTGACCATGGCGGACGAAATCACCATAGAGTTCTCTAAGCAATGCTGATGCGCTCGTTTCTCCGCACATTCCCATTGCAATCGCACGTAATACGGTCGTTTTTCCAGTTCCATTATTGCCTAGGATGCTAATCCATTGTCCCGTTTTTGACGGAAACCCAAACTCAAAAATTTCGTCAACAAAGCATCCGATATTTTGAAGTCTTACAGATTTTATGTACAAATTCTGGTTCCTCTCAGAGTAAGATGCCAAATGAGCGGATTCGATGTTACGAGTTAAAGGATAAAGTTGGCAAAGGCAGAGTGTTGGTCATTCATCTTTTTCTGCATGTATTAAAGAAACTTTACTTAACGGCATTTGGACCTTTAAATCTCAATTTTCAATAATCATATTATCCAATTAAGCATCTTTGAAGACACCCATCTGAACTGTGTCTTGCTTATTCACGAGTGTACTGTTTTGAGTCAAATATTGCACCTAATGCATTGAAAATACAGCTTCTTACCACGAAATATCAAGTTAAACCTATAGCCCAGCTATAGCGGAAGAGGCCGTTAGCCGAGTGGAAAACTCGTCGCAAGAAGTTTTAATTGTTGCCATGCACAGTTTTACGACCCATAAAACGGTCTTTGTACGCGTTCCGGGAACTTTGGGAAACCATGGTCGCGTCCTAACGCTGCACGACGGCCTTTACCGTGATCACCCCGACTTCGATTGGGTTTTCGGTTGTTTTTCCGGCGAACATCTTGCGGGTGATGCTTAATTTGTTCGAGTAAGCGAATAGCGCCACGTTGTCTTTCAGGACTATAATAGCTACATCCAATTCATGTTCTGCCGGAACCAAATTCAAAAACCGAAACGAGCCGTCCTTTTGCAGTCGCACGCGATGCGTTGACCGGCGAACACGGCGAGATGGGCGCTTGTGTTCCGTTGCCTTGTCTTTGGCAGGCATTTCTACCCATTGGAAGAGATAGACGGCACTGCTGAGAAGATCGACTTGAGCCTGTTTGGGGAATAAAACTCGCCCGATCAAATCGGCCCGCTCTGTTCCGAATTTCTCGACCAGGGTTTGACCGGCAGTGATGGCGAGTCGGCTTGTCTGCTGATACGCTGGTCCGACCGTGGGTTTATCGTAGGTGATGATCCGATTCCATTCGCCGGCAACGCATTTCGAGAACCGGTATTTTCCCTCCGAATCAGTCCGCACCAGTTGAAGATATCTGATCCCTGGAAATTCAGAATCAGAATGGGAAAATGAATAATCCGACCGGTGCATGGTGATGGCAATCTGGGTCGCAGGTTTTCCTTGACGCAATAGCCGTCCTTCAACCTGCGCCCACGGCCTGAGTTTGACGGTTGCTTGCTCGTGAAGTTCCACATCCATCAGCTCGACGTAACCGGTCGCGTGGGAAATGAAACAGACGTACGGTTGGTTGTGCGGTAGGATGTGGAAATTTCCTTTCGAGTCGGATTTGGCGACGGTAGTTACTTTATCTTCGTCGGCAACACCGTTAGAGATCCGCAGGCTTTCGGGTTCACGAGGTCTTTTGATTTTCGTGTAGACTTTTGCGCCTACGGCCGGCGACCCATTTGGCTGGAGCACGGTTCCGGTAATCCCGAAATCTTTTTTGAGTGGAAACGCGAGCAAGATGGCGTCGTTGGGGAGTTTCGCTGCGTCAAGAATCTTCGAGAGCTCCGGTCGGTAGCCTTTTGCCTGAACCCGATACCGAGTCACTCGGTCTAAATTTCTTATTTGTTCGATAAACCGTCCGGGCTGCTTCTGATCGACTCGATGAGACGACCACGACCATCCAACCGACGGAGGATTTGACTTGTAGCGAGTTCCATGGAAAACTTGATAATCGCGAATCAGTTTGCCGGTTTCCGCATCCGTCACCTTGGCAGAAACAGGAATCGATTTGCGAAACACAAGCGTATGCGGGGAACCTTTAGGCCCAAAATCCTCGTCCATGTGAGACAGAAATCCTTTGCCGTAGATTTGATATCCCAGCGATTCTGCCGGCGCATTTTCCCAGACGAAAAGGCCGCCTTTGTTGGTCCGATTATTTATGAGGAAACGATGGGAGAGAAAGTCCAACGCATGAAGGTAATTGATTTCATTATCGCCTTCGAACGGGGCGTTTCGCGGAGACTCTGGGTGAAACGCGATACCGGGAATGGGTTTCCCTGCAGTATCGACAGTTCGAAACTCGACGCGTGTCCCTTTTTGTAAAATGATACGCAAAGGCTCTGTAAGAGGAATCGATACCTTCAAGGTTCGTAATCCCCAGTTGACTGAAAAGACAGTGACTTTGTGCAAGCCGGGCGTCAAATTCGCAATACGAAACTCGCCCTTCGCGTCTGTTTGGGGGATGAGCCCTTTTCCAAAGTCCTTGAAATAATTTCGCCGGCTGGCCAGCAAGATCATCGCTTTTGAAACCGGTTTGCCTGTCGGATCGATAATCGTCCCCGATAGCGTCAGCGCTTTTGCAGTCACGAGGGGGTTTGCCGCTTCGCCACGCCGCTTGTTCTTGTTGCTTTCTTGTGTGCTGCTGGCTGTGTTTGATGCTGGACGTACGAGCCGTTTATCTGCTTGATCTGTGGCAGCGAACGATTGAGCCGGTTGATTATGAAGAGGCGTGGCCGATGTTTGCCCTTCATTCGCGGCGACCCATTTTACCGAAACTGCACACGCCAATACGCCCATCAGAACACAAACTGTCCATGCGGGTTTCGACAACGACTTCTCGAACCTTGGATCAAACATCACTTCAATCCTTCGTTTAAGGCCCGCAGGTTTGCCGAATTCGCTCACACAAACCGGGGAACGCGGTCTGTTTGTCGGCGAAATTGACGCCGCCAACAGCGTTTCGCAGTAAGCAACCGTTTGTTCTGGAAAACGACGATTAACCCACTCGTCACAGCATTCCTCCTGGGCAGCGTGTAACGCGATCCTTATCCACCGGACAGGAATAAACCACCAATACAAGCTCTGCACAACCATCTCCAACCAGCGAAAGTAATGATCCCAGCGTTTGATATGTGCCAGTTCGTGAACCAGCACCATCGTTTGTTGTTCGAGAGACAATTCGTTTGTCAAACGGCGTGGAAGCAAGATGATTGTCCGTCCGGCCCATGTCCAAATCAACGGCGAAATTTCGGCCGGTACGATGCGAAGCTCTGGAATGGAGCGGATCTTCATTTGATCGCAGAGTTGTTTCACAATCCGATCCAATCCTTCGGCCGGTTCGCACACCCCCGCCGCCCGGACCAACCTTTGAAACCGAAACGAGCTGGTCAGCAACAGGGCTGCCATCACAGCAGCACCACCCAACCAGATCAGCGATACTATCAGCGGGTTCCAAGCTCTGCTGATCGTGTTCCAGGCCAGCGTCGACAAGGTCGGCTTTGGCGGTAATGGTGAAACGGAAACATCGGTTTGAATTGGCACGGCAGCCGCCGATGCTACCCCAGAACTGTGTTCGCCAATAAACGCTGCTGGAGGCACTGAGCCGGGAACGGAAACGATCGTTTCGTACGACTCAGCTGCCACAGTCTCCAGCTGAAACGTAATGCCGTAACTGAGCAATGGAGGCGTTACAAACTTACACAAAACCACCAACCACAACAGAGCAGCCAGATGTGCACTTTTCTTCCAGCGAGTGATCAATACGACCACAAGCGACAGCACCGAAGCAAGAAGGACATTCGTCAAGCCGGATTCAAGAAGGATCGAAGACATGGTAGGTATCCATCATTTGTGTTTCTTGCGGTGTTTGTTAAGCAGTTTGTAAATCTCATCCAGCTCTTCAGGCGAAAGTTGATCGGTTTCGACTAGGTGAATCAGCAATGGCTTTAGAGAACCTCGGGTGAGCTTTTCGGCTGTTTCGGCCAGTCGCTGCTTCGCAAATTCATTGCAAGTAATCGTTGCAAAGATGGCATGCACAAAGGAAGTCCGGTCTCGTCCCGCCAAGCCTTTTTTCTCCAATCGTTGGATCAGCTTTTGCACCGTTGCCAGATCTGAACTGGTCTGTTTCGGGTAGAGCAGCTCGGCGATTTGACGGGCCGTCAGCCGCTCATGGTCCCACAACAATTGCAAGACAGCCAATTCCGAATCCGCAGGTGTTTTCATCATTCACTCCAATCACAGACAGACTGTCTCTTACTATAGACAGTCTGTCTATGCCGTCAAGCCCATTTCGTGGTGTTTGGCACAAGTCTCACGGAAATTGGCATCGTGGTGTTGATCGAAATGAAGCGGCAATCTTCTATTGGCCTGTGTGCAACATCTTGGCTCGCAACTAAAATGCGCACATGTACGCATCTTTCCCGTGTTGGACTGTACCTTCCTTGGGAGTTCCCCTCAAAACAGTATCTGGTGAAAGTCGGTGTTCTCCGGTGGGTGCGAACCCCTATCCGTCGCACTTCCAGAAGCAACCAGTGCGCTGCCGGATCGCGGAGAAGGGCTTTCAAGTCATATCTCTCTTGGATTTCAGAATTAACCACGGTTTTCGTTTTCACACCAAATCAGCCAGGCCATGCCGCGTTCGATTAGCTTCAATACTTATCCGAGGTAGGCTGAACAGGATTCACTCCGTTTCTGTCCGCGAAACTCGTCGAATGCAGGGCAGCAAAACAAACGACCCATTTTGCTGACATGGAGACTTGGTCACATGAGGCCGTGTCTAATCGACAGAAAAATTAATCTCAAGCAAGCTACAGAAGATATTCATCAAATTTTGTTTGCGAAACTCATCGAATGCAGGACAGTAAACACAAACGAAGGATACCGCCACAATCTCCTTCACAGAAAGATCGCTCACTCGGCTCCCTCCTTGTTGGCCGCTGGCTTGTACGGTCGTGCTTGCACACTGTCCTCCACGACCTTGCCATCGAAACCAGCTTTCTTGAGTGCTGACAGCACATCAGCTTTGGGGAGTCGGCAGCAAGCCGGGCTTTGAACAAACGCCTGTCCCAACTTGAAATCCACCCGTACTCCCGTAATGCCGGGAACGCTGCGAATCGAGTCCGAGACACCAGCCGCACAGCCTTCACAAGTCATACCATCGACCTTGAAAATGGTCTGAAGAAGCGGCTCTTCGGATGAAGCGTTCAGTCTCCCATTCATCTCTTTTTGTGTTTCAGGAATGGGAATCGAGTCGGACGCTTCACCATATTTAACAAACTTCCCTTTGTATCCGGTGTCCTTGAGTGCAGCGATAATCTCGTTCTTCGGGATCGGCGTTGAAGGTGCTGTGCCCACGATTGCCTCTCGCTTCGCATAGCTCACCGTGACACCCTGCACTCCGGGTACGGATCGGATAGCCTGCGCCACCGTGGTCGAACATCCCTCGCAAGTCATCCCTTCCACTTTGATGACGGCTTGGTTCATGTCGTTCGTCACGGCGTTAGTGTCGCCAGTTTCGAACAATACACCGACGTAGCTTGGAAACAACAAAAATACGACAGCCATCACCGTCACGCCCCACAGCATATCTGCTATCAAAACTATTGGGACTGACTTATGAAAGTGCTGCTCCAACAGCCATGATCGGTGCTTCAAATCACTTTGAAGTTGCCATTGCTACATCAACGATGCTTTACGGGTTATCCTCGGGAGCGGCACTTGCCACGGTTGTTGGCGTATTGATTGAAGTTCCGCTGATGTTGATGCTGGTAAAATTCTGTGTAAGAACCCAGAACTGGTTTCCTCACGAATCACGTTCTGAATCACCAATAAACGACACACACACACAATCTTAGTTGAGGAGAATTGTCATGAGCCAATCTCAGCATAAAGACTGATTTGGTACGATGTTCCCAGATAACTTGCATTTACGCAATAACCAACAAAATAAAGGAAAAGTCTTCTCTGTGCGGATAAGTCAGCTTGAATGTGCAGTGCTACCTGTTCGCTCTGACCGATCCATTAAAACTGATATAGAACAATGGGATGAGTGCAAAGAGTGCCCGGAGTTTGATAGTTGTTATAAGCTCAGTCTGGCAAAAGTTGCACTGGAATCAGCCATCGCTACGCAGTGATAGCAACGACAATAACAAAGGAATACGACTGATGACAAAACGTGTTTTAATTCTCTGTACTGGAAACTCCTGTCGGTCCCAAATGGCCGAAGCTCTCTGGGAAGCATTGGGCAATGGTGAGTGGGAATCGGAATCGGCTGGATCAAAACCGTCAGGCTACGTTCATCCACTTGCGATTCGAGCGATGAATGAGTTGGACATCGACATATCCACCAACACAAGCAAGTTACTGGATCAGTTTCAAGAACAGTCATTTGATCTAGTAGTGACGGTATGCGACAACGCCAAGGAATCGTGCCCCGTATTTTCCGGTGCCAAACAAACATTCCATTGGCCTTTCGATGACCCTGCCGATGCCACAGGAACCGATGACGAAAAGATGACCATGTTTCGCAGAGTGCGAGACAAAATTAAAGAGAAGATTCAAAATTATCTGAATGCAAACCGATCAAACTAAACAAGGAGAGAGAAATGAAAAATGAATCTGCCGTTGAATTCCCTGGTAACTATCGATTGCACGTTGCCTTGACTGTCTCCAATCTGGAAGAATCAAAACAGTTTTACGAGATTTTACTTGGTGAGAAGCCGATCAAGGAACATCCTCGCTATGCAAAGTTTGAACCTCAAGACCCTTCTATTAATCTCACACTCAATAAAGTAGAAGGTGAAGTGACAGTTGAAGGAGGTTCTGCTCATTTCGGAGTACAGGTAAAATCTGTCGCAGAAGTTCATGCTGCGATGGAAAGATTTAATGCTGCAAACATCAAAACTATCACTGAAGAAACAACAACCTGTTGTTATGCTGTGCAGGACAAGGTGTGGGTAGTTGACCCTGATGGTCATAAGTGGGAAGTGTTCGTTGTCCTCGAAGCCGATGTAAAAGATGAATTCTACGCTGAAGCAGGCTGCTGTGGGCCAGAACTTATTACATTGAAAAGTTGCGATCAGACTTCATTATCACAGTGACCTGACCTGCTCTCGCGAATGACACCAGACACATAACTTTGTGTCCGTTTGTATCTGCCTCAATGTTTTTGTTTGTTTCGGCGGGAATGGATGCTGAAAATAATTCGTTTGGGTTGGCTGTCCCTCATCCAACGAGTTTCGCGAACAGAATTCGTTGAATCACTTGTGTTGTTTGATTTGGATTCGAATCATTCCCAATCGAACCCAATTGCATCTGACTGAAATAACGTGTTAGCGAATTAGGTCGATTTTCGGAGCAAATCATCAATCAAAACGTCTTCCGACGGGTTTTCGGTACTAAAGCAGCCTACTCGAATCTGGCCGAATGGCCACCGAAGACCTTGGGCAACACGCCGCAGCGGTGGGGCGTTCCGGGCGCGCACCCGGTTCGCTGTTTCCTGCAGAGGTGATTCTCACCTCTGCGTGGATGCGCAACATCTAACTCGAGTCGGGTTGTCCAACGAATGGCACTTAGAAATGCCGTAAGCTGTTGATTTGAAATGGCCTATACACGAAGAGCCTCACTTGCGTAGATGGATCTAACCACATTTACATTTGATGGCAAGGAGGCCCCACGATGAGACATTCTAACCAGGGACGGTTTCGAGAGCAGTTCGGATTTCTCAGGCAACAGTTTTTGCAGGAAGGCGATCTGCCGTTTGCCAACGTTCTTTCTTCCGAGACGATTGAGCAAGCATTGGATACGATCAATGTTGCGTGGAAAGATCGAGTCTATTCGCCTTTGGTCACCTTGTGGGTCTTTCTATCACAAGTCATCAGTGCTGACCATTCTTGCTGTGCAGCGGTCGCCAGGTTGATTACACATCGACTCGCCAACGGTCAGTGTGCATGTTCTGCTCGGACTGGAGCTTATTGCCAAGCTCGAACACGCCTTCCTGAACGATTCTTTGCCGCAGTGACACAACTCGTTGGTCGAGCCTTGGATTCTAGAGTGAAAGAAGACTGGCTCTGGAAAGGACGCCGTGTCTTGATGTTCGATGGGTCGACCATCTCGATGCCAGATACGGCGGCAAACCAAGCGGAATATCCGCAGACGTGGAAGTCGAAGCCGGGTGCAGGCTTCCCCATCGCACGGATTGGAGTCCTCTCTTCGCTTTCCTGCGGAGCCGTCCTCAATATGGGTTTGTGTCCTTACGCGGGGAAAGGAACTGGTGAGGTCAGTCTCCTTCGACGCTTGTGGAACGTGCTCCAAAAGGGCGACGTTTTACTGGCTGACAGCTTGATGTGTAATTCGCGTAATCTCTATGAACTCAGTGAGCGTGGCGTTCCTGTTGTGACCCGGCTCAACAAAGCCCTGCGCAAAGCCGATTTTCGAAAAGGGACACGCTTGGGCCCGGATGATCATCTCGTGCAATGGCCGAAACCATTCATCCGTGAGGTGGGGCGAGCGGCTCAGTTAGCGATGCCCAGGTTTTTGACCGTCCGTGAAGTCCGCTTTCGCGTGGAGCGAGTGGGATTTCGAACCCGGGAAATCATCGTGGTGACAACCTTGCTGGACCCACACGAGTATCCCAAAGAAGACTTAGCCGAACTCTATCGAGCGCGCTGGAACCAAGAATTGGATCTCCGATCAATTAAGACGACGCTGCAAATGGATGTCGTGAAATGTAAGACTCCCGATCTCGTTCGCAAAGAAATCCGGACTCACTTGTTGGCATACAACTTGATTCGAACGGTCATGGCTCAGGCCGCAGATAAACACGACGTCCCACCTCGAACTCTCAGCTTCAAAGGATAGATGCAAATTTTCGAAGCCTTCCAGCCGCTCATTGCCTTTATCAGAACACATAGCCGTAATCATCGTGTGCACCTCATTCAAGAACTACTCGATGCCATTGTTGCTCACCGAGTTGCCAACCGACCGAATCGGTTTGAACCTCGCAAAAAAAAACGACGGAGAATGCCATACGACCTACTAATGAAACCCAGAGCGGAAACCAAACTCGATATTCTCAAAGGCGTTAACAAAAAATAAGTGCCATTCGCTTGTCCAACCTCCAGCACGAAGACAGACCACAAACTGTGGGCGGTCAATGAAACCTCCGCGAGCAACAACAGGCGGACAAACTGGGACAGTATTGTCGACACATGCGCTTTCCCATCGCGTCAGACTCGACCTTGGATTCAGATTGGTTCTGCACGGTGAGTGCCACACCTCCTCACGGAACGAGTGACGAAAGTATCTTGGCCATCCTCTCCCAACGATGCAGAGGCACGAGTTAGTTGGCCGCGCTTTCGACCGGCAAGTTGGAGACACGTAAGTCACTATCGATTAGACGGCTCACGGCGATTCCGTACGTACTCGACGACAGACCGCCATGCAGGATCCTTGCTGAATTCGCTCAGTATGTTCTGCATGTCGCGTGTGGCGAGATTGAGCTTGTGCAACGCAGCGAGTGCCGCGAACTGTGATAGATGGGAATCATCGTTTGCCGCCATGGCATACAGTTGCTCCTTCACCATAGAATCTACCTGACGTGATTTCCCAAATGCGAGAGCGGCTTGCGCACGCATTTCAGGGTCGGAGGACCCGAGTGCAGTCAGCAGCCCATCGTGTGATGTTGATTGTGGTTTCTGAATTCGGGCGTCGTATTCGCGAAGGCGGTTCTCAACCTCTGAAGCAGAAAATTTCGCTGGGTTGTCAGCTTGACTGCATCCAGCGATTCCGAGTGGGACAGAGATGAGCCCTAGCGTTGAACCCAGACGCACAGCTCGACTTTGCCAGAGCGATCGTGCTGCTAGCACTGTCAACAGAATCGTCAATCCGAGTAGGGTGACGCCTGACGAAAGCGAATCGCTGAGCCACGGTTCATGGAAGAATCGCATCGCAGCAGCGATTTCAATCCCCGCCCACGTAACGACTGCGCCGCTGACGCTGTAGCGCAGCGCACTCGAATAACTGGGCTGGCGCGCCGTTCGCCAGATCATATACGGCGTGGCTGCGGCGATTGTGATCAGCGTCATCAACAAAGCGATTTGACCGACCGAGCCCAACCTTGGATCGGCCAGCCAGAGTACGCTGACATAGCAGAACCAGACAGTCATGAAATACTGAATTGCCGTTCTTGCGGCGTAGTTCTCCACACGGCCGCTGGCGGCGGCAGTGCGTGCAATTGGTAGACGCCTTCGAAACCATTGGAATACGGCACACCGATTCGATTCATGCATCGTCAATCCGATCAGGACTGGAGCCAAGAATACAACCGACAGTTGGATGAGAGTACCTCCCCCATGAATTCCGACGACACGACCTTCGACGACCTCGAGAGAGCCAGCTAGTCCAAGTTGCCGGGCAGCAAGCGCAAGCCCAAACTCAATTGCGCCCAGCCACAGCAGGTGTCCGGCGAAGACTCCGACGAGAGATTGAATACCGGTATCGACAATCCATCGCCCATACCACGCCAGCAACGCGCCCATGAGCGTGAATCCGACTACTGCGAATACCAAGAACGCGGAAGCTGGGAGCGTCGTCAGTTTCGAAACGTCAACCGGCAGCGTATTCGGCGGGAGTCGTTTGGTTGCATCGTTGATGCTGCCGTAACCAACCCATACGAGTGGGGCGCCGCCGGATTGGTACGCTTCTGAAGAGATTACGCGATCCGCAGCCACCGTTGCTTTATAGAGGCGGTGCCCGGCGGCCGTCAAGGTGAGACAGAGCAGCCAGAATAGGCAGGCCACCGCGACGTGGCCGGTCAACGCACGCGACGCCGTTGTGTCAGTGATGACTGTATTGCCGCCGTGGTCCGAATTTCTCATGAAGACCAAATTTTCCTGATCAGAGATCGATGTGCTACTCATGTTCAAAACTCACCGACAATTTCGTGGCCATTTCGTGTACTGAGCGCCCGCCAGACGGAGAGATTGATCGAATCACTCACGAACCGGACGCTGCCATCGGCCATCGCGACGTTGACTCCGCCGGTATGACGGCTGCGAGCCGCGACCCACCCGGGCGAAAATGTATAGTGAATGATACAATCGGACCGGGAACTGTTCGGTTCTAGATATGCGTTGAAAAATCCACTGAGATGACTGGCAGACGCCCAATTGCTACCCCGCGTAACGCCATACAAACTTGCCGATGCGCAGGCGGAATCAGAGAGAGTCGACGATTCCCAAGGCAGCAGCGCTGCCCATACGTCTTCTGGATTGGCTGGCGGCGTGGAAACGACGAATCCATCGGGTCCGGGGCTTCCCGGGCCGAGTGTCGTTTCCGAGAACGCAATTGTATTGGAAAGCCCATCCGTGATGTCGCGAGGCTTCATGCGTGAATTTGCGAAGAATATCCCGTCGGAATTTCGGTCGGTTCCCGCCGCCATTCGAGACGTCCCGACGCCACTTCCCAGGCATGCGACGTAGTTCAGCGGACGATACCGCGAGTCCAGTACCGTCTCAAAATCGCTGGGACACAAAAACAGACCGACCGGCTTGTTAACGAGATCGCGATGCATATTGAGAATCGCAAACGTCGGTGGAGCTCCGAGTAGCGGCTTGTCCAAGTGCAGTTTGTCGTGCAGATTGTTCTGTTCGATGTAAGGCAGCAGATTGGCAAAGACGCCCCAAGCCCAGTGGCCCTCGGACCAAGTCGGTTGCTGGTCCCACTTTTTACGGATCACGCCCGATGGAAACTCGCCCTTGGATTCTAAGTGATTGTGCAGCGCGAGTCCCAGTTGCTTGAGATTATTCTTACATTGGGTACGCCTTGCTGTTTCCCGCGCCATCTGCACAGCTGGCAACAAGAGGGCGATCACGATGCCAATGATGGCAATCACTACCAACAATTCTATCAGCGTGAAGCCACGATGCATCAGTGGGCGGCCATATACACGCTCTTTTACTCTGTTCCTGTTCTGTGGCATTGGATAATGCTCCTTTGGCTGCTGCTTATGAAGTACAGGTACGTCGCGAAAATGGAATGACCTATAAATGTAGCCGAAGCTACAAAATACAACCAGAATGTAGCCAAGGCTACAAGTATTGTCAACCCATGCTACGATGAAAAAGCCGTAATTGAAAATAGGCCTCTGTGAGTATCGGGGAGAATTAGTTCCGATTGCTGTCATAGATTTGACCGAGAAGAAATCACAGCCCGTAGCGTTTCACCGTGCTTCTTGAGGACTTCATATCATGAAGACTGTGGGATAGTACGTCAAAAAAACTAATTCGTTGTCTAGGGTGTAATGTGAAACAACACTGTTCAAACAAGTACGCATCCTCATCACTTATAGATATGTCTGTTCGACGCAGCCGCCAGAATAGTTCTCGGATCACATTCAGAGTCCTCGAAATGGGTCTTTTTTCGCAGGGTGCGAGATGAGATCAAAGAGAAGATTCAAAAATATCTCACTACCGATCATGAAGGAGAATTTTAATGAGTACCGAATCTACTGTCGAATTTCTGGGCAAGTATCGCCTGTATGTTGTTTTGACCGTTTCTGATCTGGAAGCGTCAAAACGCTTTTATGAACTATTGCTGGGCGAGGCACCAAGCAAAGAAAGACCACGCTACACCAAGTTTGAGCCAGCCGATCCTTCGGTGAATCTCACCCTCAACGAAGTTGATGGCGAGGCCAAGGTGGAGGGAGGTTCTGCTCACTTCGGCGTTCAGGTGAAGTCCGTCGCCGAGGTCCATGCGGCCATCGAACGATTCAAAGCTGCGAATATCGAGACTATCACCGAGGAAGCGACAGCGTGCTGCTACGCCGTTCAGGACAAGGTGTGGGCAGTTGACCCTGATGGACACAAATGGGAAGTGTTCGTTGTCCTCGAAGTGGATGCAAAGGATGAACTCTACACCGAGGCTGGTTGCTGCGGCCCGGAAATCGTTATGTTGAAACACAACAATGACAAATCAGCACTCACGTAACAAAATTAGATGTAGTAGCCACAACTGGATCAAGGTTGGGGGCAAGGTCAAAAGTCAAACATACAAATCGTGTGACCGGTGTCATTCGTGAGTGCAGCTCAGAGCCGGTTTCAGGCACTAAATAATATGATAGACACTTGTGAAAAAATTGAACAACACGTAACGAACCTCGGACACTCTCATGAATTTGAGCGTGTCCGAGGTTTTTATTGTAACACACAAAATAGGTTTACGCTAATTTCAGCAATCGTTCTTCCTGTTCGGAGCGAATCATCCCTGCAGATAACGTCAGGGTACGCTTCGCACATTCGGCCGCTGATAAATCATGCGTCACCATCACTATCGTGCGGCCTTCCTCATTAAATTGCGTCAGGAACGACATGACTTGTTCTTTGGTTTCGGGGTCGAGATTACCGGTTGGCTCATCTGCAAGGATGATTGCCGGATCGTTGGCGAGCATGCGTGCCAGGGCAACGCGTTGTTGCTGACCCACACTCAACTCCGCCGGTTTATGATGCATCCGGTCTTCTAAACCGACTTTGTTAAGTAATTCTTCTGCCTTTTGTTGCTGATAGTCATGATGCTTCTTTGCCAGCAACATCGGAACTTGCACATTTTCCATCGCCGTCAGGTAGGGAATCAAATTAAATGTTTGAAACACAAACCCGATTTTATTCTGTCGTAACTTGGCACGTGCCTCGATAGGCAAATCGTAAACGGACTCTCCGTCAAGTAAGATACAACCTTCTGAAGGAGCCGACATGGCACCTAAGATAGAAAGCAGCGTGGTTTTTCCACTGCCGCTCGGTCCAATGATCGCGACAAAATCTCCCTCAGGAATTTCCAGGTTCGTGGTATCCAAGGCGATCACTTCGTCCTGCTTTTTTCGATAAACTTTACGAACAGATTCAAACTGTAACATTGAATTATACCTCCTTGAAGCAAAGACAGGGATCGAGGTTGGCAGCCTGGCGTGCGGGGTAATAACTGGCCACCAGTGTAACCAGAATGGCGGTCCCCGAGGCCACCAACGCTAAGCTGGGAATAGGCAGAACTAAAACGTCTGCAAAGTAGGGCCCCAGGAACAGGGCGAGAACACTTCCCACAATGTACCCTGAAATTCCGCCTGCCAATCCAAGCAAAACCGCTTTCGCCAGGAAGAGCTGTGTCACGAATCGAGGAGTTGCCCCCAATGCCATCAGTGTGCCAATTTCTCGACGACGTTCGATGACGTTGGCAAAACTGGCGCTGGCCATACTCGCACCACCTACGGCAACAAGAATCGCCAGAAATAGGTACGACAGGTTTGTCATCATTCGGTTAATCGAAATTTGTGTCTCCACCACGTTTGCGATTGTGACAATTTTGGTATCTGGCAAAATCGTTTGCATCTCAGCAACGAGGCCATTGGCAACGTCTTCACAACAGCCTACTACTTCAATGATATTGACCACTTCCCCAGATTTTGTGAGCCGTTGTACCGTATGCAAGTGCGCAAAGACTCGTCCATCATCGACTGTTCCGGCTGCTGGCAGCGTGGTCAATACTGAGAACTTCTCACCCATTAGCTCCATGGAATCACCGGGAGCCAGTCCATTCGCTTCTGCATAGTCTGCTCCGAGAATGACCTCATCTTCGCCAAGGTTTTGAAGTGCACGTCGTTCCGCCAATGCTTCCGGAGCATCCCCTTTTTTGTCGGCAACGTTGATTTTTGCTTTGCAACCTGCGTGCTTCTTGAAGAGCATACCGCCCTGCCATGAAGCCATTTTCTGAATTTCTGCCTGGGGAAGTATTCCCGTCAGTATGACGTTTCGACCATCAATGGTTGTCGGAACGCATAGTTTTGGGGAAATGGCTTCAACGCCTGTCAAACCGGAAAGTGCCAACTCGGCCACATGCTCTTCCGGTATAGTTTCCGATTGCATATCTGCTGCATAGTAATCTTGGAGCGTGACTCCTTTGGGTAGAATGAGTACGTTGGCGCCGAGCTTGTCGAGCTTTCCAGCGACTTCTTTTTCTGAAAATATCGTCACGTTGCGAATGGCCACCAAAGCGGTCACACTCAAAACGATTGCCAATAGGCTGGCAATCATTGCGGTAGGACGTTCCCGCAGTTCCTTCCATATTATCGTTCTCATAGTCATGAGATAATCCTTCTTGTCAGGTGTGAGGTACTATTTACGGTGTTCTACTCTTTACAGTGCTTACATCCATCAACGCCACAACTTTTTCCCGCCTTCTTTAGTTCGGCGATCAATTGTTGCTGAGTCACATTTTCGTTGAACCTACCTACCATCACCCCGGGAGGTGCCATAAACACGACTGTGGTGTTATTGTTCTGCTGCGGAACTCCTAGCTCTTTCAAAAAGGAAGCTTCTCCGGACTCTTGCGAAGAAAATGAAACCACTTCGACGACATCACGATAACAGGGGATCGATTTGAAATTCTGCACACCTTTTGGCGTTTCGGATTTCACGGCGGGATTCACGCACAAGAGAACCATTTTTCGGCTCTGTAATGTCAGCATACAACGCGACTTTGCTGGTGAGACGAACGACTGATCGATATAGTCGGCGTTGATATTTTTAACAAAAGATCCAGTGATAGCTCCGTTTGGTGCAATAGCAAGTGTCAAAGGCATTGGTGCCCGCGAAACGCCATATTCTTTGACAAGGTTCTGCTCAGCAGAATCATTCGTGTTAACTGCAACGAACGTGGTCTTGTCTTTTTTGTTCGACAAATTATGCTGTAAGGTGTTCCACATTGCCTTGGTGGTATCATCCTGGTTTTTCCAGAACATGATAAACGTATATTTGTTCTCTTTCGACGCAGCAGCTCGGGAAGTTTCCACTTTGCTGAGTGGGGCGACTCTGGTGACTTCCTGCGCTTTGCTCACAGTGGCAAACGAGGTGACAATGGCACAAGCAATTAAAAGTGGAAGTCCATTTCGCTTGAATGAAATGCTTTCAGAGAGTTTTAACATGAGATAGTACTCCTTGTTCTGTATTAATAAATTGTATTTTTTTCAATGTGCAATTTTGGGAACGCAACACAAAGTGTGCCTCTGCACAATAATGGCGTTAGAATCAGACTATTCCCCTCATGCTTCGTACGTTCAAGGTACGGATTTGTGACACTTGCTCTTCGTCGCAATCCTTATACCAATGTATGAATTCAATGGCGAAAAGAAGTGTCTCTACACGATGAGGTAAGGCCGGAGGCAAGCGTGCTCGGGGAAGAAAATCTATATGCGCAACGGTGCTGTGATAAGCACACTCGAAGAAGAAACGCCGCTATTTTTAGCAACTGTGGTTTGCATAGATTGACAATAGACGTCAACGGTCGTGCTCAAAGGTGTTGTGATTCCACGTAAGTTCACAGACGATGCCGTTTGAGCATAAATCACATCTGTCACATGACATAGACAAGGACAATCATGCCGAGGGTCGTGCTCGTGTGACTGATTTTGTTCCTGAGTGTGATACGAATGGGTGCATTGGGAGCAACAGGCAGGAACCGAAAGACTTTTCTCAGACTCGCCATTTTCACACTGTCCCACAGTGGCAAATTCATGTCCCCAACAGACAGGGCATGGTTGCAGTAACAGGGCAATTAAAAACAGGGAAATTAGTTTCATCCGAATCTCAAACTCAAATCGTTTTACAGTAACTTGCTATTTGTCTTGGTCAATTTCCGTTGATCATTCACCAGAAACTGTGATCCATGTGACTACATAGATACAAAAACAAGTCATAATGGTTTTACTTTTATCGTCATGCCGACTTCAATGGCTTTACAGCAACTCGGTATTTGTGGTGATCTTTTTTTGTGAATCATTTCGTCGGTATGATGAAATTTTTACCTAAGTGCAGCCGTTAATCCGATGTCCGCGCTACCCATTTTTCCCAAACTCCAGAAATGCGGGGGACTGGCAAGAATTAGTACTGTCGTTTCCCGGCATTCCTTCGGATGACTTAAACACGTAAAAACTCTAAGCAGCCCTAGAACCTTTCATCAGTGAAAAACTGCTATTAAAACTTTTATCGCAGGGAATCTGTGTCATTGACTAATTCTCATTGTTCGTATTGCGTTTCCCCGTCCTTACACTCTGCACGACTTCGGTCAATGCTTTCTTCGATTGCTCTCCAACCAGACGTTTGACTTCGACGCCATCGACAAATATCAACAGCATCGGATATCGATCAATGGCATACTTTTCAGTGATGAACGGGTTTTCGTCGACATTTAGTTCTCCTACTTTGGCTTGTCCAGACAGCTCATCAGCTAGTTCTCGGATTGTCGGTTTCATCCGAATGCAAGGTTGACACCACTCGGCCCACATATCAACCAGAACCGGCTGGTTGCTCAACTTAAGTTGCTGATCGAAGAATCACGACAACTCGAAGATGCGCGGGCTCAGATGCTGGCTGCACGTGCTAAAGTTAAAGAGTCAGAGCTTCGCATGGAAATAGCAAAACTTAATCTAGAACGAACCATAGTGCGGAGCCCAATAGAAGGGCGTGTGCTACGACTTGTAGCAGCTCCTGGAACCCGTGTAATGGGATTGAAGTCTGCTTCAAACCAGAGTTCCAGTACGATTATGTCACTTTATAATCCCAAGATGCTTCAGGTACGAGCTGACGTTCGGCTAGAAGATGTCCCTTTGGTGCAACCAGGGCAGCCAGTTGAGATCCAAACTGCTTCATCCAGTGAACCGATCATAGGCAAAGTATTACTACCAACCTCGTCAGCAAATATTCAGAAAAACACCTTGGAAGTCAAGGTTGCCATTGATAATCCACCATCAATGATACGGCCGGAAATGTTAGTCACTGCAACGTTTTTATCGCCTCCCCAATTGGCTCCACAGAAAAATCATCAGAATGATTATGAACGGATATTAATCCCACGGGAATTAGCATTATCTACTGAGGGCGGGCACATTACCTGGGTTGTTGACGTAAATGGAACTGCTAACAAGAGGGCGATCAAACTGGGAAAAGCCGGTACCGAAGAATTGGTAGAGGTTGTGGAAGGTATCAATCCAACAGATAAGCTGATCTCATCAGGCGCGCAAGGTCTTGAATTGGGAATGCGTGTCACTATCACAGGTGAAGACACTCGAATCGGGACAGGTAAAACGATGTAGTTTCTATGGACTATAGTCAGAATCATCGAGAACTCATCAACTCTCAAATAGCAAATTATAGAGGAGCTTCAAATGGCACTCGTTGAAATTCGAAATTTAACAAAGACATTCTCTAAAGGTGAAGAAGTCATAACACCACTACTAGATGTCAACCTTGATATTGAGCAGGGCGACTTCGTCTCGCTCATGGGACCAAGCGGAACCGGCAAAAGCACGCTCTTAAATTTGATTAGTGGTATTGATCAACCAGATAAAGGCACGGTGATCGTTGATGGAGTCGAAATAACAAAACTTTCACGCAGTCACCTTGCCGACTGGCGTGCTGCAAATCTTGGTTATATTTTTCAAACTCACAATTTAATACCAGTCCTGACGGCATACGAAAACATAGAGCTCCCTATTTTGTTACTCTCCCTCTCTAGGACAGAGCGTCGAGAACGTGTTGAACTGGCTCTTGAAGCAGTTGGTCTGAGTGATCGTGCAGCACATTATCCACGCCAGTTATCGGGGGGACAGGAGCAACGTGTTGGGATTGCTCGATCAATTGTGGCCCACCCGAAGGTCGTTGTTGCTGACGAACCGACGGGAAGTTTGGATACAAAAACCAGCGATCAGGTTCAAGTGCTCCTGCAACGCCTTAACAAAGAACTGGATATCACACTTGTCATGGTGACCCATGATAGCGAAGCAGCTAAAATTTCTTCAAGACAAATGGTATTAGATGATGGGAGAATCATAGAGTTGACAAATAACGGCTCAACGATACCTAGCGCACTCCTACATAATTAAACTGAAAGAAAAACCATGTTTAAATTTGCTCCCTATGTCTTCAAAAGCCTATGGCGACACCGCGCTCGAACTATGCTCACAGTTAGCGGTGCAGCTGTCACAATGTTTGTTTTTTGTTTTGTGGCGTCCGTACAAGAAGGTCTGAAGCGATTGACATCTGACGAAGACGCCCAAAGAACACTCATCGTTTTTCAGGAAAATCGTTTTTGTCCTACAAGTAGCAGGTTACCTGAAGACTACACTAACAAGATTTCTGAGATCCCAGGAGTCAAGGATGTTATGCCCATACAAGTCTGGACCAACAACTGCCGGGCAAGTCTTGACATTGTTGTTTTTAATGGCGCACCTCCGACACAACTACGACAAGCACGCGATCTAAAGCTTATTTCAGGCGACTGGGGGCAATTCGAATCGCAGCGTGATGCGGCGCTGGTCGGTCGGAATGTCTCTGCCCGTAGAAGCCTAAAGGTGGGAGATCAGTTTTCGATTGGCGATGTCTCTGTTAAGGTGGCAGGTGTTTTTTCATCTTCAATTCCAGCTGAAGAAAATCTGATTTATACAAGCTTAGAGTTTTTACAATACACACGAGGCTTGGACTCTGCTGGTCTCGTAACTCAGCATGAAGTGCATCTCACAAAAAATGCTGACCCCGATGAGGTTGCATCACAGATTGATGAAGCCTTGAAAGCTGGCCCTGTGGCGACGACGACTCGTCGCAAAGGCGCATTTCAAACAAGTACACTCTCCGACTTAGTCGACTTGATTAGCTTTGCCCACTGGCTGGGTTATGCTTGCGTCGGGCTGGTATTAGCGCTGGTAGCCACAACTACTTTAATGTCGGTACAAGACCGTATCAAAGAGCATGCTGTACTACAAACTCTCGGAGTACGCCCAGCCCGTGTCTTTCGAATTGTTGTCATGGAAAGCATCTTACTCTGCTTTACGGGGGGAGTCCTTGGAACAGTTGTAGCATTGGGAATGCTCGGCTGGGGTGGTATGGCTGTTGGAGCAGAAGGTGTTACGATTGCGTTTTGTCCCTCATTCCAACTTGCTAGTACGGGATTTCTCATCTCCATGTTCATCGGCGTCTTAGCTGGTTTAATCCCTGCTTTACAAGCTGCGCGCTCATCAATCGTAAATTCACTGAATCATGTATAGCTAATTGACGTTTGACCGTATCTATCCCCTAAAAGCGTGAGAGAGATTCAAATAAAATCACCCGAAATATCTACATTTTTTCCGAAATTCATTTTGCCATCTTATTCTATTCCTGAATATTGTTTTTTTCCAGACAGAACACCATTCCAAAGTAGAGAGCAATCATCACCCCAGTTGAAATTCCGAAACTGGTGCTGAATCCCATCCCTTTCTTGATTCGATAAGGTAACAGAAGAAAAAAAGACAATGACGGCAGGACGAGCCAGAAGATACTCTTTGAGAGATCGCGACTTTCTCTGTACTGCCCGTGTCAACATAAAGCCAGATTATTCCGACAGATGAAACCACTGGCAACGAAGTAAAGACACCACCTAAAAGCAAACTACGCTTGGAAACCTCCGCCACGGCGATCACCTTACTGGCTGTTTGAAAACCTACTGAATAGAAAAGACTAGCTTTCAGGCTGTAGAAACTCTGGTTCATCAGTTGGTGGCGGTGGTACCGTATCTGCTGCTGAACTGTCCGGGTTATTTGGTAAACCATCGTCATGACTATGCGGATGCGAATGGTCATGAGTCCGCGAACGTTGTGGCCGTGGAGATCGGGCGTTGCTTTCATCGAATCGTCCATTTCCCTTGAGTGGTGCCGGTGGACTATTTTGAATTCGATTGAGTACGTTACTCAGCAACCGTTCGAACGAGTAGATCGCGTTCTGAACTCTTCGAGGTTCCCTGGATTGATTGAGTGATTGACGTAGATCTTGGAATGCCTTCTTAACGTCTTTCAGGGCTTCGCTTGCGTGATTTTCACCATCAGCTTTCTTTAGTGAGGCTCCAAAATACCTTACGCTACGATTCAGTTCCCATGCCCCCGTTAAAAGCATTTCATATTCCGATGAGGTCCGCATCTCGCCGCGAATCGTATCGAAGAGACTCTCAGCACTCGCTTCGAGATTACTGATCGGCGTTAAAACATCGGGCTGGCTGCAAGAACCATTCTGTCGATCATTTTCAGGATATTGACGAGACTCGTGAAAATTGCCAGGGAATTGTTGACGACGGCGTTTTAATTCATACGGGCAGATAAGATCTTGTGGAATTCGATCTAAAGGGCAATTACTGCCCAAGCAAGTATCTCTGTCAATACCATCATTACTTGGGAAGGGGGCATTCGTATAAGAAAAGTTGTCCGGCACTGGAGTGCGATATCTTTGAGGAGGAATCTTCTTGAAATAATCATTTTGTGCTCTAGCGGACTGTCCCGAAGCCGCTAGTATTATGAGGATTGTTAATGCGACTGTCTTTTGTAGTCCGTACATTTTAAGTGACCTTTCAAATTCGTGATTCGCATAGCCCTTGCCACGTAACTGAAGTGCTAATATTCCATTCTATGTGCAAGGAAGATTGGTTTTCTACTGCGAATGCAAACACCATGCCAGCATCGAACGGTCGCTAATTTGGTCATAGCGCAAGCATTTGAAAGCTAGTGAGTTCGGCAATCCAGGGCAACAAATTCAACTCAAGAGATCCGATGAATGCCACCTGTTAACTTGATAGTTTTGTCGTCCATGCGACGACAGCAGCGATCAATCGGATTTGTTAATTCCCCTCATATCGGCCTACGGCGGAGATATATGAGGAGTCATTCAGGCAGTTCCAATCACATAATCACCAGCATTAACAAGGGGTTAGTTCTAAGCGGGTACTCAGCCAATACGCCCACTCGGAGTTACCGTTCATTTCGATGGTCGTGGCGCTGACATTCCCGATTATGCAGGTTTTGCGGCGTAGCAATCACCTACAAAAGACTTTTTTTCCGTGAATCTGGAGACTTTGTTTATTTTGCACAATTCGAAAAACCGATAAAGGTAGAAAGACGTGGTTTGTCTAATTGAACAAGGAAGGATTACTCATGGCTTCGTGGCAACGTAAGTTGATTTGCATCAGCTTTTCCACAGCAATTCTTATACAAGCTGTGATGCCATGCTGTGCGCTTACCAATAATTGTGCCAAAATCATAAATAGTGAAGATACCACTTGTACCTGCTGCGACGATTCCACGTACTCAGTTCGCAACCAAAGTATCCATGATCGCTCAGATCAAACTCAGGCTAATATAACGCCAGCACCTTCAAAGAAAACTCCGCACCCACCCTGCCCATTTTGCACGGGCACAGCAAATGTGGCACGAGTAGATACAACTGAAAGCGAACTCCGTTTGGTAAATATATCCTTGCCAGTCGACCGAGACGCCGTGGTGTATGGCCTACAACCTTACAAAAGTCAGCAGTCTCGCACAACTTTCACTAAATCCTTTTCCATCGTCGATACACTGGCAAAATATCTTGTATAGACTCCTGTGCAATTAATTATTTCGTTTGCACAATTTATCTTTCAACCAGTTGGTTGATTTCTCACAGGTTTTATGGAGTCGGTTATGGAACGGATTCAGATATTTTTCAGATATTTTTTAGCTCTACCATGCATATTATTAGTATCGTGTGCCCACAATGAAAAGCCTCGGTACGCAGTTCCATCTACAGGGGAACAAACCTTGGAGATGGAAGAATACAAAGCACACAGCAAGAGTCAAAGTTCCACAGATAATGCGCCCTTGCCCCCCCCAAGTGATGCCGAAGATATATCTGCAAAGACAGTGGGCCACCTTGATTCAGCAGATGATACAGAATTCATTCAGACTTCCGAGGTATCTAACAAATCTGACAGTAATGCTAATCTGGATACACTGATACAAACAACGTTCAGCTCAGATTCCACTGCGATTCCACCGGCGCCTGGTGTAGGTAGTGACCAACTTGCAACAGATAAAAATGCCGATCTACAAACTAGGGAAGTTGCATTGACGATCGAAGAATTATTGCAGTTGGCGATGGCAAACAATCCTACCCTGCAGCAAGCAATGGCTGTCATCAACAAAGCTCAAGGCATCAAAACACAGGTTGGGCTTTATCCGAACCCTACAATTGGTTATCAGGGACAGGAAATCGGTGCCGATGGAACCTCTGGAAAACAGGGGGGATACATCTCCCAGACAATCGTTACGGGAAACAAGCTGAGTCTCAACCAGGCTGTTGCAGACTATGATATCCAGCAACTTCAGTGGGAACTGGAGACTCAAAAATACCGGGTTCGTAATGACGTTCAATCACAATTCTTTGCATCCCTCGGAGCCGAGCAACGCGTCAAACTTTCTTTTCAATTGGAAAAGATTGCTGAAGAAGGAGTTGAAATAGCTAGTAAATTGTTTGATTCTGGGGAAGGAGCAAGGCCAGATATTTTGCAGGCAGAAGTCCAACTCGGCGAAATTCGCATCATTCGTCAGAATGCAGAATATGATTACGAAGCTGCCAGGAAACAACTAGCGAGTGTGGTCGGGCGTCCTGAGTTAACGGAAGCTCCATTGAGTGATGTTCTAAACAATAAATCTACAGATTTAACTTGGGAAGAATCGTATCAGCATTTACAAACAAACAGTCCAGAGTTGCAAGCTGCCTATGCAAAAGTCAGTCGTGCTCGTGAGCAAATCTTTCGCCAGGAATCACAAAATATACCAAATCTAATGGCTCAAATTGGTGTGGCACGCGATAACGAAACCGGCGATGACATTGCGAATGTTCAACTCGGTATTCCTCTGCCAATCTTTAATCGCAATCAAGGCAATATTGATATGGCTGCTGCTGAATATCATCGCTCATTAGGTGATATAGAACGACTACAGCTCTCACTCCAAGTCCGTCTCGCTGCTGCTTTTCGTGACTACCAAAAGGCCAAGAAGCAAGTGGAACAATATGAGCAGGATATTCTTCCAAAGGCTAAGGAAAATCTTGATCTTACGAGCCAGGGGTATCGTCAACAGCAATTTGATTTCCTGCGAGTTTTGACCGCACGTCGCACGTATTTCGAAACGAATATTAAATACATCAGATCACTTGTTGACCTACGCCAATCTGAAGTTGCTGTTTCAGGATTGGTACTTTCTGGTGGTTTGAGTGATGTCCGTGACATAAGCCAGGGCGTTGGTGGAGTCGGTAATCGTGGGCAAGCACTAAGCGGTCAATAAATAGTACATCCTTATTGAATGAATAACCCTAAACTTGTTATCATTTTGATTACGAGTGTGTAGAGATGACAACAGTCTATTCCAAGATCTTCAACGCCTTAAAGCTTCACTCTCTATCATTTTTGACTAAAAAACAGCTAGGATTCAGTACCCAATGGGATTTTTTCTTGAACTGGAATTCTATTTGCTATAAATTAGCCAAACACTATGTGAGCATGAGACTTTGGAATAATGGTTTACGAATACTCACAATTGATTTGTAAATGCGGAGTTTTCATTCTTAGTAGATTAGTATTGACCTATCACTGTAAACACGCAATGATTCCTCATGGTCCGACAAATTAAAGTACATTTTCGCAGGTTACCAAGAACCATGGCAAAAAGTATGATAACCATTCTAACTACTTTATCCATGATGTTTCATGCATTGCTTGGTTGCTGCTATCACCATGCTCATGAAGACGTTGTGTCCCATGGTGAGCAGAAATTGGAATCAGAGTTTTCCAAAAGCTGTATTGATTCACACGCTACAGTCTGTAATTCTCATAAACACTCAGACTCGACAGCTAGTAACTTTTCTCATGATAATTCAGAAAATCATGAGCACGACCACCTTCCATGCGAGGAAAGCCCTTGCACATATGTAAGCTCAGCACATACTGAATTAATTGCACTGGCACTAGTAATTCCACTCGATGTTGAGTCGATGGTTACCCCTATCAATGTATCTGCAAAAGACTTTGAGAGCCGACGAAATATTCCGGTAAACTCAAAATCCACTTGTATGCGCCTGCGCAAGCAAGTCTGGTTGATCTAGGCGCCCTACGCCTCTTCTAAAGCATAAACAGACTGTGTCAAATCTCTGCTGCGCACAATTTTTTGTGTACCTCTATGACACATGAGTCTGTTCTTCTTTCCTATTCTCTTTTTTGCCTTAATAGTGTTCTGATGCGCTGATAGCGCAGGATGGTATCATGCTTTTTCAATTACGCAATATTTCGATCAAATGGTACGGCTTGATAGCTGTGCTCCTCATTTCAGGAATTGGCTGGGGTGTTCGCGACACCTGGCTTCCATTCGTCAAACTAAATATTTCATCAATCATAAAACAAACTGAAGGAAATCTTGCTGATACTGAGGGCAAAGAAGACGACCACAGTGGTCACGATCACGCAAGTCATGACCACGGTGATCACGGTCATGCACATGATGAGTCAAAGTCCTTGGAACTCTCTGACCAAGCGCGACGTAATATCGGATTATCTGTCGGTGAAGTCAAGTTGCAAACCTATGAACGAACTTTGAACGTTCCAGCGATGATTGTTGAACGTCCTGGACGGACTCGAATCCAAGTTGCTACTCCGATGACCGGTATTGTGACTCAAGTCTATATCATCAAAGGCGAAGCCATCCGTCCTGGTATGTTAATGTTTAAGATTCGTCTCACTCATGAGGATCTCGTGCAGGCCCAAACAAAGTTCTTACAAATTTTAGGTGAATTAGACGTTGAAAACCGTGAGATCGCGCGATTAGAAAAGATTACATCAGGTATTGTGGCCGGAAAAGTTGTCTTGGAACGAAAATATTCGAAGCAAAAATTAGAGGCCATACTAAGTGCTCAGAGAGAAGCCCTCTTGCTACATGGATTGTCAGATAATCAAGTTGCTCAAATCGAAACAAGGCGAAAGCTTCTTCGTGAACTCTCAATATATGCTCCTTCGTCTGACGGTAAGACTGATGAATTGCACCTGTCACGGTTCCCTCTTCGACAAGTCTCGAGTACTTCAGAAGATAAAAATTCGCAAAAGCGGAATCACGTATCTCCATACGTGATTCAAGAATTAGACGTTTACAAGGGACAGTCCGTGCAGTCAGGACAGAAATTGTGTGTTCTTGCGGACTTCAGTGAGCTCTACATTGAAGGCAATGCATTCGAGCAGGATAGTAACGAACTGCGTCTCGCCGCGCGTAATAATTGGGCAGTGTCTGCTGTTCGTCAAAGCAATCAACAACAACCTGAGATAATCAACGGATTGAAGGTCGTCTATATCGCAAACGAAGTAGACCCGTCCTCTCGGTCAATGCACTTCTATGTTGGACTCACCAATGAAATTGAACGAAATAAAGAATCCGATGTCGGTCATCAGTTTATCGATTGGAAATACAAACCAGGACAACGATTGCGACTCCGTGTCTCTGTGGAGCAGTGGAAAGATAAGATCGTGTTGCCGATCGATGCTGTGGCGCAGGAAGGGGCAGAATTCTACGTGTTTCTTGAAAATGGGGACCATTTCGACCGCGTTCCTGTTCACGTTGAATACAGTGATCAATTTTCGGTGGTGATCGCCAATGATGGTTCGATCTTTCCCGGCGATGCGATTGCACTTTCTGGCGCTCATCAAATGCAGGTGGCACTCAAGAACAAAGCTGGCGGCGGTGTTGATCCGCATGCTGGACACAACCACTAATAGGACCAAACAATGCTGAATTCCATAATTCGATTCGCTCTCCGCCAGCGTTTGCTTGTCGTTGCGTTCTCGCTATTTCTGTTAGGATTTGGTGGATGGCAAACAATCCACATGGACATCGATGTATTTCCTAATCTGAACCGTCCTCGTGTCGTTGTAATGACTGAGGCACCGGGGATGGCACCGGAAGAAGTCGAATCACTAATTTCATTTCCACTCGAAACAGCAATCAATGGTGCCAATGGTGTCGAAGCGGTTCGCAGTTCTTCTGGCGTCGGCATCTCAGTGATTTATGTTGAGTTCGATTGGGGAACTGATATTTACAATGATCGGCAGATCGTGATGGAACGGCTGCAACTTGTGCAGGATCGCATGCCGGAAGGAGTCAAACCTCAACTGGCTCCCATTTCATCGATCATGGGCCAAATTATCATGATCGGCATGTGGAGCGAAGACGAAAAAACTTCACCCTTGGAAGTACGAACGCTGGCGGATTGGGTTGTTCGACAAAGATTACTCACCATTCCCGGTGTCTCCCAGGTGTTCACGATGGGTGGCGGGCGAATGCAGTTTCAGGTACTCGTTGATCCCGATAAACTGCTGCAATACGGTATCACGCTACACGACGTGAAAAAAGCCTGTGCAGAGAGTAATGAGAATGCGACGGGGGGCTATCTCGATGATCAAGGACCGAACGAATTTCTTGTGCGAGCTATTGGCCGTGTGCAAACCATTGACGACTTGAAGAAGGTCGTGGTAAAGATCCGAAAAGGGCGGCCAGTTCTGCTTTCGCAAGTGGCCAAGGTCATGGAAGGGCCACAAGTCAAACGCGGTGATAGCTCTGCTTATATTCGGAACGAGGATGGTAAGTTCTCTGGTGGCCCGGCTGTTGTGCTTACCGTAAATAAGCAGCCCAACGCTGACACACGTGAAGTTACCGACCAAGTTATGAAGGCGTTGGATGAACTCAAACCATCACTGCCGGACGATATTCGTATTCAGCCGGAACTGTACTCACAGAAGGCCTTCATCGACCGGGCCGTCGACAATGTGATCGAGGCACTCCGGGACGGTGGTATTCTGGTTGTGGTAATCCTATTTTTATTCCTGATGAACTTTCGGACGACGTTCATTACATTGACCGCAATCCCTCTTTCGCTCGCCATCACAGCTCTCGTCTTTACCGCTTTCGGGCTTTCCATCAACACGATGACGCTTGGCGGGTTAGCTGTGGCGATCGGTGAATTGGTCGACGACGCCATTGTCGACGTCGAAAATATTTTCCGTCGACTTCGTGAAAATCGTCATGTAGAAAATCCGAAGAACCCACTTTTGGTCGTCTTTCAGGCGAGCGTCGAAATCCGAAATTCGATTGTTTTCGGGACAATGATTGTCGTATTAGTGTTTCTCCCACTATTCGCATTATCCGGCATGGAAGGCAGGCTCTTCGCACCGCTCGGTGTGGCATATATTGTTTCGATTCTGTCTTCTTTACTGGTATCGTTGACATTGACACCCGTGTTGTCTTATTGGCTCTTATCACGGGCGAAACTGACAGAAAGCGAAAAGGATGGGCCACTGTTGAGATTCCTGAAGTGGGCCGCCGGTGGCGCAATTTCACTGAGTCTCCGCTACGCAAAAATAATGTTATTACTCGGTGTTTCTGGTGTGGCAGTTGCGTTTATAGCACTGGCGGGGCTGGAACGGGATTTTCTTCCTCCATTTAACGAAGGAGTTGCACAACTTAATGTGGTTCTGCCACCAGGTACAGCATTAAAAAAATCTAACGAGATTGCGAAATCCGTAAACGAGCGTTTAAAGAAGATTGAGGGTGTTGAGGCATTCTCAAGACGGACTGGGCGGGCTGAACTTGACGAACATGCTGAAGGGGTCAATATCTCCGAAATGATTATCAGTTTTGATCCTAAATCCGAGCGCAGTCGAGAGGTTGTAATCGCTGACATACGTCATGCGATGGAGGATATTCCCGGAATTGTAACGACGGTTGAACAACCATTAGCCCATCTTATCTCACACATGATTTCCGGTGTGAAAGCCCAGGTCGGTATTAAAATCTATGGAGACGATCTAAACATACTCCGACAAAAAGCTCAGGAAATGGCTGCGGAGATGCGCAAAATTGAGGGAGTCACTGACCTGCTCGTCGAACCACAAGTCGAGATTCCGCAACTCCGCATCCAACTTAATCGTGACCAACTCGAATTGTATGGGCTTACGCCATCGTTCGTGAATGAGTACATCTCGACAGCGATGAACGGCGAAGTTGTCAGTAGTGTCCTGCTCGGTCAGCGAACGTTCGATCTGCTGGTGCGGGTGGATGAAAAATATCGAGAGAATATGCAGGCACTCAAACGGTTGTCGATTGACCTGCCGAATGGAGGAACTACGCCGCTGTCGTCCTTAGCCAAAATCTATAAATCAAGCGGACCGAACACAATCAATCGTGAACTCGTACGCCGTCGTATCGTCATTCAATGTAACGTTACAGGTCGCGGGCTAGTCGATGTCGTGGCAGAAATGCAACTTGCCCAAAAGTCGG
>TARA_R110001592_G_scaffold79054_5_pt1 | contig 36964 bp, 33 predicted proteins | sample TARA_R110001592 | Tara Oceans TARA_R110001592 (sample SAMEA4398387) | marine metagenome | biome: Polar Biome; feature: [SRF] surface water layer (ENVO:00010504); material: water (ENVO:00002006), including particulate matter (ENVO:01000060) such as... | depth 5 m | reverse complement strand
GCTTTGAAATTGCTGTTCAAATGTTTCGGGTAGGGGGCGCAGTGCCTTATGACTTTCAATAATGGCAGGTTTTATACCCGTAATTGTTTCAGCCAAATAGATACATTCTGTGCTGAGTGTATAAAGCGCAAATCTATTACCGCGATATTTCTTTTGGTTCACTTCGTATTCATACTCAACGCGGTATGTATATGATTTCAGGTGTGAGGCTTCGCTGCTTAGTATGATGCCCTGTGTTTGTGGCCAGCGGTGGCTGGGTTCGTATTCTCTCAACATTTTCAGTGAGCGTTTAACGAAATAGACGGAAAAAAGAAAAAAGGCGAGGCCACACCAAAATGAAATTGTCACAATTTTATCGTCCCATCTCAATCTTTGAATAACGTTTATATATGGATTATAGCTCGAAAGGGGGGGGCTGCAAGGTGCTTAGCTCTTGGCGATCAAATAGCCACCTGTGCCGATCATAATGCCGCCTGCGATGGTTTTTGCTTGTTTTTCAAAACGCAAGGCCTTTGACCTTTGGATGATTTTGCGCGCGCCCAGGGCGTAGAGTATTTTGACGCCGCCCACTGTGATGATGGTTATGCCCACAATCAGGGCGATGTCAGAGGCGTGTAGGGCAGAGAGATCGATAAAGGCGGGGAACAGGCTCGCATAAAAGAAGATGGCCTTCACATCGCCTAAGGTCAGGAGCAGGCCGGAAATAAAACTTGTGACGATACCGCCTTGCGCCGCGATGGATTCCAGCGCGTTGCTTTTGCAACGGTTTTTGAGGAGCGTAAAGCCGAACCAAATGAGGTATCCCGCCGCGAGATAGCGTATGACCACGAAAACCGCGCCCATTTGCGCCGATAGAGTTGTGAGTCCTAAAAGAACCATGCAAACGAAGATTAAATCCCCTGCGATAATACCCAGTGCGGTTGCAATGCCGTTTCCTATGCCCAGCATGCCGGAGCGTGCCACCACCAGAGCGACGCTCGCGCTGGGCAGGGCGGCTAAGGCCAGCATGATCGTGAATAATGTCAGTGCGCTGTATATGCTCATCGTTGCTGTTTCGCTGCGTTCCTTTTATCAGGGGAGGAGTTTAGCAAAAATAATGAGATCACCACATAAAAAAACACGAGCGCGCTATGAAGCGAACCCGTGTTTTAAAATTCTTACAGAAGGCTGATATTATGCAGCTTCTTTCAAGTTTGTAGCAGATGTCTTGCCACGGTCTTCCTGAAGTTCGAATTCGATTTTTTGACCTTCATTCAAAGTGCGCCATCCTGCGCCTTCAACGGCACTAATATGTACGAATACATCGCTACTGCCATCTTCAGGTTCGATGAAACCAAAGCCTTTGTTCGGGTTAAACCATTTTACTGTACCAGTTGCCATTTTATTTCTCCTTATCGCAAGCTTCGGTATTTATCATCATATAAAACCATAATCTCAGATTTTTGTATAATGACATCTCCTTCACGTATTGTACGTAAACGAATGCGCAGTAAGCACAGTTTCGTAGGAAACGTCAACAAAATAAGCGTGAAACTACTGTGATATGGTGCTTTATTTTATAATGGTACTTTATTTTCGTTTAAAAACTGCGTGTAATTCTTGTGTTTTATTTTAGTTTTATGGTAAAAATGAAGGATAAAAAAAATATAAATGTATATAGAGGGTAATATGGGACAAACGGGTGCAAATGGCATTGATACAGGTGATACGCGGACGCATACGGTCCCTGACTATGAAAAATATTCAAATAGAGTTGTCAGAAGCTCACTAGGGCTTACAAACGTGACCCACGCGCATGGTCAACGCTATACACATTTAAACCTCAATTCATCAGACAAGAAACAACCGGATTTCCGTGGTGAGAGCATATCGTTGCGTAATGTTGTTACAACCGTTGATGTTGAACAACAAATTGAGGTTAAGGCCGGCGCACAAACGGAGCAAAAGGGCGGCTTGTATTTCGAACATGGTTACAACGCTCACACCCCCACAGATATCGTTGCCGCCAGCGGATATGAGAATGTGGATATGGATAATATCGCCGAGACGCTTGTCAATAATCCCGAATTTGAACTGAAAATGACGGGTCATGCCGATACATCGGGGGATGTTGATAAGAACCAGACTCTATCAGAGAACCGCTTGAAGACAGCCGAAGTGCTGTTGGTTGGTGCGTTGCAACGTCAGGGGCTTTCGAAAACGGAGGCACAATCATTATATGAAGAGCGCGTTGCGCCGCACTCTACGATTATTGCACTTGGTGAAACAGAAGGGCCCGTGAACACCGAAGACGGCACCATCCATCAGGGAAACCGCGTCGTTTCCTTTGACTTATTGAGCCAAACCGCGCCCGAGAAGTTGATTAACAGTACAATCAGTAAGGCCAAGGACGTTGATAATCATGAACATGTTGTTATCGTCCATTTGGGAACGCGTGATAAGCGTGATAACCTTGATTTTTATCCAGAAAAACACGCGAAGAATTTGAGATCAAATCAGTTCTCTATTGCTGATGAGAAAACGCATTTCGTATTACAGATTGATGAAAACCGTAATCTAAGCCGTGATTTTACCATCAATTACAAAGCGGAAAATAACCTAACTGCCGATAACACAAACTTTGTGATTCAAACGGATGAGCCTGGCACCGTATCCAGTACATATAACATGGAAACCAACAAGATTGAGGTGAATTTGAGCGGTCAGGTTGCTGTCTATATTGCCTTACCGCCTAATATTGATCCTGCTATTATTAATGTCGGGCAAATCAACTCAAAGGGTGAGGTGACAATACCACCTCTCACCAATTTGGATGACGTGGCACCGATCAGTGAAGCGCGGCGCGTAGAAGGCGAGCGCAATCAAATCACGAACGCTGCGGATGATATTGTCCAAATATCAATTGATGCCAAGCATCTCTATATTAAGCATAGCAAGGACCCTGCGGGATATCAGGCTGCTTTGGAAGAATACGGTTTCTTGGATAAGATAGATGAAGCCTTTCTGCCGTTGAAAATTGTTGGCATTGAAACGGGGCCTTATGAAACATTATTGGCAAGCCAGTATATGAATGCGGAGTCCGCGCTATATAATCCCGATCAGGTGGTGTTCCCGTTCCAGACCTATCAGGGGCTATATGAATCAGAGATCAGTGTCGGGCACATAGAGCCGGAAAAAGGTGTTGATGCCTATGACGCGTTGGTTGGCAAGGTGAACACCAGTCTGGCGACGCTCGATGATGATAATGCATCAGCAGATGATCATGACAACCTTATGCCTGATCTTCCTACGCCGGCTGCTCCACCTTCGATTATACGAAATAACTAGGTTTTTTCATAACGGCATTTCTATTTCTACGCTTGTTTTTGCGTTCCTATCGCGCCATAGTGAGCACGGTTTATAAGGAATGGAACGGACATGACGGAACAAAAGCAACAGAATATTGAAGAGCCAAATTCTAATGCTGTGGGCCCTATGGGGCGGCTGCGGCGTTATTTCCTGACCGGTATACTGGTCACAGCGCCGATCAGTATCACGATCTATCTGACATATATCTTTTTGACCTTTGTCGACAGCAAAGTGGGGCGTTTCCTGCCTGAGGAATGGTATGATGCGCTCTATGGTCACACAACCATACCCGGCCTTGGGCTTGTCATTGTTATTGCTGTTTTTATTGTAATCGGGTGGTTGGCGACGAACTTTCTGGGGCGGATCTTTATTCGCCTGTCAGAATATATCGTCGATCAAATGCCGGTTGTGCGCACCCTCTATAGTGCGATCAAGCAAATTTTCGAAACCATTATGGCCAGCCAATCGAACGCGTTTCGTGAAGTGGTGATGTTGGAATATCCGCGTAGAGGCGTGTGGTCTATCGGTTTTGTGACCGGCACATCCGAAGGTGAAGTGCAGAAACTAACGGCGCAGGAAACGGTCAATGTGTTTGTACCGACAACCCCAAATCCAACGTCAGGCTATTTGCTGTTTGTTCCAAAGACGGAGCTTAAATATCTGGAAATGAGCGTGGAAGAGGGCGTGAAGCTGGTTGTATCTGCTGGTATTATAACGCCGGCTGAAAAAATTAAGGCCGCTAAAGCCAAAGAGGTTAAAGCGAAAAAGAAAAAAGAGGCATAACGCAATATGTTTGATCTTATAAAATCGATACGCGAACGTGACCCTGCAAAACCATCTTTTGCAGAGGTTTTTTTTGCTTATAACGGGTTTCACGCGGTGATGTGGCACCGAATGGACAATTGGCTCTGGCATCTGGGATTGCGCGGTCTGGCGCGGTTTTTCGCGAATATCGCCCGTATTTTAACAGGCATCGAAATTCACCCGGAGGCAACAATCGGAAATAATTTCTTCATCGACCACGGAACAGGCGTTGTGATCGGTCAAACAGCCGTGATTGAGGATGACGTAACCATTTACCACGGCGTGACGCTGGGCGGTGTTGGTAAGGTGGGGGCTGTGAACGGCAAGCGTCACCCGACCCTCAAAGAAGGTGCAATTGTTGGTGCAGGCGCGCAAGTTCTGGGCGATGTGACCATCGGTGCACATGCCAAAATCGGGTCAAATTCGGTTGTGACCTCTGACATTCCCGAAGGCGCAACAGCCATCGGCATTCCTGCCCGCGTTATCGGCGGCGATGATAAAGCGCGCGCTTATGGTATGCCATCACGTAAAGAGATGGAGGATGTGACCTTCACAATGGATTGCATCATCCGCGAAATGGGTAAAATCAAGCGTGAGTTGAATATCGAAGAAGATTCCCTTGAGAGCATTGAGGATTGCATGGATAAGAACGATAAGGCCGCGGCGAAGTAGGCTGTTTATGCCTCTGAAGAGCGCCTGCGTTCCCCCTATGTTCCACGTGAAGCGTGGTTACCCCCCACGGAAATATTTAATCGCCTGATCACGTTCAAACAGATAGAGCAAGGTTTTGAGCGCTGAACCGCGTTCAGATTCCAGTTTCGGGTCACGCGCAATGATCAATTTCGCATCATCACGCGCCGCTGCCAGTAAATCACCATGCGCCGCAAGGTTGGCGACTTTAAAATCTGTGACACCGCTTTGTTTTGTGCCCAGAATATCGCCGCCGCCGCGCAGTTCCAAGTCTTTTTCGGCGATGATAAAGCCGTCTTCTGTGTCGCGCATGATGCTTAAACGCTCCTTCGCGATTTCACCAAGCGGGCCGGAATAGACCAGAAAACAATAGGACTGTTGATCCCCACGCCCGACGCGTCCGCGCAACTGGTGAAGCTGCGACAGGCCGAAACGCTCTGCATGTTCAATGACCATAATCGTGGCTTCGGGCACATTGACGCCGACCTCAATCACCGTGGTGGCGACCAGTATATCAAGCGCGCCTTCTGCGAATTGTTTCATGACGGCGTCTTTATCGGTGGGTTTCATGCGCCCATGCACCAGCCCAATGCGTTCACCAAAGGTGGCTTTTAGAATGTCGTAGCGTTCCTCTGCCGCGGCGAGGTCGAGAATTTCCGATTCCTCCACCAGCGGGCAAACCCAATAAATCCGAACGCCGTCGCTGATTTTGCGCTGTAATCCCGCCACAACCTGATCCAACTTTTCCTTAGAAAACAGCATGGTTTCGATAGGCTTGCGCCCCGCGGGTTTTTCATCGAGCTTTGAAACCTCCATATCGCCATAGGCGGTCAGGGCGAGCGTGCGCGGAATAGGGGTGGCGGTCATCACCAGAATGTCTGTGCCCTTGCTTTTGTTCGATAGCTCAAGGCGTTGATGCACGCCGAAACGGTGTTGTTCGTCAATAACGGCAAGGCCAAGATCGTGATAGGCCACATCGTCTTGGAAAATGGCATGTGTTCCGATAATAAGCTGCGCTGCGCCATCGCGTATTTGTTTTAAGATCAGATCACGCGATTTTCCCTTATCGCGCCCTGTTAAGGTAACGAAGCGCACACCCGCCGCATTCAGCCATGGCTCCAGACTTTGTGCATGCTGGCGCGCCAGAATCTCGGTTGGTGCCATAATGGCGGCCTGCGACCCGCTTTCGATAGCGTTCATCATCGCCAGAGCCGCAACAACGGTTTTCCCGCTGCCGACATCCCCCTGCAACAAGCGCAGCATACGCCCCTCCAGCGTCATATCGGAATCGATTTCATGCAGGCTGCGTTTTTGTGCGCCTGTTAGCTCAAAGGGTAGTATATCCTCTATCTTTTGGCGCAGCATAACGGATTGCTTGAACGCACGCCCATTGATTTTACGCTGTCTGTCACGCACAAGGGCGAGCGTTAGTTGGTTGGCCAGAAGCTCATCATAGGCAAGGCGGCAGCGCACAGGTCTATCCGGCTCCAGATCTTGTTCGCTCAACGGTTCGTGAACGGTTTTCAAGCAATCATGCCATTCGCCCCATTCCTCACGCGCCTTGTGCGCAGCATCCAACCATTCAGGCAGTTGCGGTATGTATGACAGCGCAGCATGCTGCGCTTTACGTAGCGTTTTGTTGGTTACACCAGCGGTGAGGGGATAGATTGCCTCAACCGTTTCCAGTGTTTCACGCTCGGACGGTTTTGCAATATCGGGGTGCATCATTTGTGGCTGCCCCTGAAAATATTCAACGCGCCCACTGATGATAATCGCTTGCCCAAGCGGGAGGAGCTTTTCAATCCACCCTTTATTCGCATGAAAGAAGACGAGGGTGATGCTGCCGCTATCATCGCTGCATTTGACGCGGTAGGGCAGTGATTTTCGCGCATTGGGAAAATGTTTTTCCACGGTGACTTCCGTGGTCAAAACTTTGCCATTGGGGGCATCGGATAAGGGGCAGGAAAAGCGGCGATCAATAAAATCAATCGGAGTATGAAGCAGAAGATCGAGCACTTTCGGCCCACCAATCAATTTTTCCAGCAACTTACCATTGCGCGGGCCAATGCCGGGCAGGGTGGTGATGCTTCTAAAGAGCGGGTCTAGTTCAAACGGCCTTGCCATTATGTGTAAAAATACCTTTTCAAATGCGCGTAGAACGCTATTCTACCCCTTCATATATAGAAGATCGAGAGTGAATATGGAACCCGTTGGAAGAGATGACGAAACGATTGAAAATAAACGCAGACGGTTGATTTTTCGCTCCGGCCATCGCGGCACGAAGGAAATGGATGTCATTTTAGGTACGTTCGCGGTTCAAAATGTGCCGAATTTTAATGAAGATGAATTGACGGCCTATGATTTGCTCCTGACGAATAACGACCCAGATCTGTATAACTGGATCACGGAAAAGGAACAACCGCCCGAGCCTTTGGCCTCCTGCAATGTGTTTCAAAAATTGATGGCGCATAAGGTTGTTTTGTAGGCGCGGAGACGCGCGTTTAAGATTTCTTGAATATCGCGCGGTAGCTATAACGTTTATACATGCGCTGTATTTCCAGCGTGCCTTTTTTCTCTACTTCTAAGCGTTTGAGGTAATCCATAATTTCAGGTTTGTGATAAACATGGAACAAACGTAACCACCAGAAAATGACCCGACGCAATAATTTGGGCAGATCTTCTTGATCGTCAAAATCAACAATATGAATTTCGCCGCCAGAGGGGAGGAGGTCGAGCGCATGGTCAATAGATTCCTGCCATGGTGGAATAATAGAAAGCGCGTAAGAAAAGACGATTTTATTAAGCGGATGTTCAATGCCAAAAAGCGTTTTCGGTTCAAATGACTGTGAAAAGCCTTGTTTGAGGGGGACGACAGACGTCATATCGGCTTGGTCAATATTGTTCTGTGCGGTTTTGAGCATCTCATCAGAGGCATCAAGGCCGTAAAGATGCGCCTTGGGATATTTTTGCGCAATTTTAATCAAGTTGCGCGCCGTGCCGCAGCCAACCTCGCACACATATTCGCCTTCTGTCGCGTCAATAGAATCAATCATCTGATCACGCCCAAGTAAATAATATTTACGTGTAATATCGTAAATATGACGCGTCCAGCGATACATATTATCCATGTTTGACTTTGTTTGTGCTTCGTCAGTCGGTTTGTGCATGATATGCGTCTGTGTATGAGAGGTCATGAAATCCCACGTTGGTTTATGTGATGTGTCGTGCCGTATTCTACGGCGTTACTTTTTACGATTTAAGGTATAGGTATGAAACCCACCATAAATCGAGGAGCGGTCGCGTTCGTTATCGGGCTGCGCCTTTGATGCATCATAATCCCATGGTGCAAGATTGTCTTGCGTTAAACCGTTTGTCAGGGGACTTTCTTCGCCCGCCGTACGGAAAATAACCCGCGCGCCATCTGTACCGGAGCGCAGAACCGCAGACCAAAGATCATTCAACTGATCGTCATTCATCCAGTCTTGTGCGTCTAGGAAGACATAGCAATCAACGCTGTCAGCGCCCTGTCCGTCAAGATATTCGGTGATGGTGGAGTGTACAACCTTCGCCGTATCGATATTCGCCTTGAGCGTTTCGTAATTCTCTTCACGCAAATAACGCGGAACGGCGACTTTGTTTTCGCGGTCATAGCCACGATTGAAAGCTTGCCACGCAAAATAATTATCCTGTATCGGGAATTGGCAGGCCATGCGCTCTAAACGCGCCTTAAGCAAATCTGCCATGTTGCCCTTTGCCGATTCGCTCAAATCGTCAAACTGCGCTGGCGGGATGCCAAGGCCGTAGAGTGATTCGGGCTTGTTACACATCATTTTGACGAATTTTTTGTCGAATAATGGGGCGAGCGTGCGATCAAAGATGACTTTTTGCTCATCCATTGTGCGTGCCTGAAGGATGTCACGCGGGTCTTTACCGTAGAGTTTCGCAACGCGGTGCACTGTGCCGATAAATTTCCCTAACAGGCCAAAGCGGTAAATGTTCTTTTTGAACATATTAATGCGCCGCCCATGGGGGACAATCTTTTTCTCCCAATAATCACGGGTGAATTTATCCAGATTTGGCGCTATATATTTGTCGTAATTTTCAATGTTTTTCGGGTCATCGGCGCAACCGAAAAATAGGAAAAAGCTCTCATAATCGGGGAGGTGCTTAAGCGCTGCGATTTTTAAACGACCCAATGCAACGTGCGCGGGGTTCAAATCAACCGCCGTAACAGAAGCAGGTGATTCTGTCAGATAGTTCATCATGTTACATCCGCCGGAGCAAATCGTCATAATGCGCGATGTTTTGTCGATTTTCATCGCCGGAATATCAACTTCCGGATCTTCCCAAATTTGTGGGTACACGAAACCACTAAATACCGCAGTAAACATGCGTTCTTGAAGGCCACGCTTGCTGGTTGCCTTGTTTTCGTGAACTGCTTTTTTCAACAAAGCCTTGTCGGCTACGGTCTCGCGTTCATCTGAAAGCTTCATATCTGCACTCATATTCTCTCACGCCTCTTGAAATAGACAGAAACATATATATAAAAAGCCCATCGATGGCAAACAACTATTAACTGTTTAAAAGGGCAATGTTGTGAACATTACCGCGCGCGATAAGGATAATCAACAAAAAGTGGGTTCAGAGCAGCGCATTCTTTTTGGCGTGCCCGAAGGTGAAGATGCACGTGTTTTAGGTGAAAAGGCGCGTGCTTTAATGCCGGAAGACCGCGTGTTGGTTCACGTTGCGCTGGATGATGCGCGCATTGAAACCATGAAGAGCTTGCTGGCGTTCTTTGCGCCTGATGTTAAGGTTCTGACGTTTCCTGCGTGGGATTGCTTACCGTATGACCGCGTTTCCCCGCATGGGGATATCGTGGCGCAGCGCGTGTCGTGTTTAACGAAATTGATGCACTGGGATAACGAACAAGAACGCCATCCGCGCGTGTTACTGACCAGTGTAAATGCCGCATTGCAACGGGTCATGCCGCGCTCTGTCTTACGCGAATCGACATTCAGCGCGAAAACGGGCGGGCAGATTGATCTGGAAAACCTTAGTCTGTTTTTGACCCAGAATGGCTATGTGCGCAGTGAAACAGTGCGCGAGTCGGGGGATTATGCGATTCGCGGGGGGATCGTTGATTTATATCCTGCGGGTTATGATGATCCGTTGCGGCTGGATTTGTTCGGTGATGAGGTCGAATCAATCAAGGTGTTTGACCCGATAACGCAGCGCACAGCGCAGACGGTTAAGGATTTCTCGCTTCAACCTGTCACAGAATTTTTTCTGAATGAAAGCTCCATAAGTCGGTTCCGCTCTGGCTATCGCGATGCTTTTGGCGTGGTTCAAAATGATGACCCGCTATATGCGGCGGTCAGTGAGGGGCGGCGTTATAACGGTATGGAACATTGGTTGCCGTTATTTTATGAGGCGATGGAGTCTGTTTTTGACTATACGCCCAATGCCCATATCAGTTTTGACTATCATGCGCTTGATTCGTATGTGGACCGTATGGATCAGGTGCTTGATTTCTATGACGCGCGCAAGACTTTGGAAAAAGCCGCGCAAGGCGCAGGGAAGGCGGGTAAAAAGACATTATCAGGCAGTGTTTACCACCCGATTGCACCCGATACCTTATATATAGGTCAGGCAGAATGGCTTGATATCATTAAAGAAGCCGATGTGTTCAGCCCGTTTGGCGCGCCTGACAATACAGCATTTATGGATCGCGGCGCGCGCAAGGGGCGGGATTTTACCGATATTCGCGCTTTGCCCGATGGTGATGTGTTTGGTGAGCTAAAGAAACACATCACTCATATTCAAACCCAAGGGCAGAAAGTTCTGATCGCGACCTATAGTGACGGGTCAAAAACGCGTCTTAAAGGCTTGATGGACAATGCCGGCCTTTCAAATTGCGTGGATTTCAAAGATTTCAAGTCGATCAAAAAGCTGAAAACTCACGAAGTTGGCCTTTGCGTTGTTCCGTTGGAGCGCGGGTTCAAATCCCCTGATCTGGTGGTCATTAGTGAGCAGGATATTCTGGGCGATCGTCTGGCGCGTAAGGCACGTAAAACGCGTAAGGCCGATAATTTCCTAACCGAGGTGTCGGCGCTGGCCGAGGGTGATCTTGTTGTGCATGTCGATCATGGGATCGGGCGTTTTATTGCACTGGAAACCATCAATGCTGCGGGCGTTGTGAATGATTGCCTTAAGATAGAATATGCGGGTGGGGATAAATTATTTGTGCCCGTGGTTAATCTGGACGTGCTCTCGCGCTTTGGCTCTGACGAAGGGACAACGCAGCTTGATAAGCTCGGCGGTGCAGGCTGGCAGGCACGTAAGGCGCGCGCGAAGAAAAACTTGATGGAGATTGCCGATAAATTGCTGGGCATTGCTGCGGCAAGGCAACTTAAAAAGGCAGATTCTTTGCAAATCAGCGAGCCGATTTACAACGAATTTGTGTCGCGCTTCCCCTATACCGAAACCGAAGATCAAGAACGCTCTATCAATGCTGTTTTAGAGGACATGGCGGGGCAGTATCCGATGGATCACCTTGTCTGTGGTGATGTTGGTTTTGGTAAGACAGAGGTTGCCTTGCGCGCAGCATATGTTGCGGCAATGTCCGGTGTGCAGGTGGCGGTGGTTGTGCCGACAACATTGCTGGCACGTCAGCACGCCAAAAACTTTCAGGAACGTTTTAAGGGTACAGGCATTCGCATCGATCAACTCTCGCGCATGGTCAGTGCAAAAGAAGCCAAACAAACCAAAGAGGCGATGGCAGACGGCACTGTCCAAATTGTAATCGGGACGCATGCGTTATTTGCCAAATCCGTAAAGTTTCAGAATTTGGGCTTATTGATTGTTGATGAGGAACAGCGTTTCGGCGTGAAGCAAAAAGAAAAGCTTAAAGAGCTGAAAAGCACCGTTCATGTCTTAACACTCACCGCAACACCGATACCGCGCACCTTGCAAATGTCCCTGACAGGCGTGAAGGAAATGAGCTTGATTACAACGCCGCCCGTGGATCGTTTGGCAATCCGTACTTTTGTGATGCCTGTGGATACGGTGGTAATTCGCGATGCATTGCTGCGCGAACATTATCGCGGCGGGCAGAGCTTTTACGTTGTGCCGCGCATCAAAGATTTAAAGATTGTTGCGGATATGCTGCGTGATCTTGTGCCCGAGCTTAGCTTTATCGAAGCGCACGGACAGCTCAGCGCAACGGAACTGGAAGACAGAATGACCGCCTTTTATGACGGGCAATATGATGTTCTTCTTGCAACAAATATCATTGAAAGCGGGATTGATATCCCGACAGCCAATACGATGGTTGTGCATCGCTCTGATATGTTCGGTCTGTCACAGCTTTATCAAATTAGGGGGCGCATTGGGCGCTCAAAGTTACGTGCCTATGCGTATCTGACCTATCAGCCGAATGTGCGGCTTAATCCGAATGCGCAAAAGCGTCTGGAGGTCATGGAAACGCTCGACACGCTCGGTTCAGGGTTCCAGCTTGCCTCGCATGACATGGATATACGCGGCGCAGGGAACTTATTAGGCGACGCACAAAGCGGTCATATCCGTGAGATTGGCGTAGAGCTTTACCAACAAATGTTGGAGGAAGCCGTGGCCGCCGCCAAAGCGGGGATTACGGATATTGATGATATGGCGCCGGGTGAATGGTCGCCGCAGATCAATTTGGGCGCCTCCATGCTGATCCCTGAAGGATATGTTGAGGATCTGTCGGTGCGCATGAGCCTGTATCGACGCTTGAATGACCTTGATGATAAAGACGAGATCGAGGGCTTTGCCGCGGAAATGATTGACCGTTTCGGTGATCTGCCTGATGAGGTCGAGAATTTGCTCGAAATTTTGACTGTGAAACAATTATGTAAGCGCGCAGGCGTGTCACATATTGATGCAGGGCCAAAGGGCGCGATCATCACATTCCATGATAATAAGCCGCCAAATGTTGATGGCTTGATGGGGTGGATTGTCACCAAGGCGGGGACAGTGAAGATCAGACCTGATCAGAAATTATCCGTCGTGCGCACATGGCAAAAACCTATGAGCCGTATCAAAGGCACACAAACCATATTGAAAGAGCTTGTCGGCCTATGTTCGTAGGTACGATCAAGCGTTAAAGAGAATGGTGCGCGTGGTTGTCGTCACTGACATAATCAATGGCGATTCTTGTGCGTTTTTCGATATCCGCGCTGGTATGACGGTTCTGAGGGATTTGCAATTTCAATTCACCGGTGATGTACGATAAATTTCCGTTTTTTTCAGGTGTTGTGACATGCTTAATCAAGTCATATTCACCCTCATCTAAAATGCCGTTATCGACGAGTGCGCCATGCAGGCGTTCTTTGACGTCGTTGAATTGATCATCACCGCGACAGATAAAGTTAAAGTCGCGTGATTGACCCGCAACGGGTGCAACGACGATGGAAAAAAGTTCTCTGACGGCTCTGCTCATATAGCCGTTCGGGTTTTCTCTCGGGGTTTGTTCGCTCATTGTTGTTCGCTACTCCTCTAATATTCCATAACAATCGCAATCGTGTGTGCATTTTGTCAAGACATTATCCATATAACATTATAGGAAATACGGAGTTTCCTTTCGCCTTTCAGGTGAGGATATGGCACAATTGAGGGGCATTGTTATGCGTGGATAGCCATAGGTCGCTATAAAAACCGAAAGTGAAGATATGTCCAGAGAGTATGCTGATACAAAAATCAAGGAAGCTTTGAAGCTGTGTAATGGTAATATGACGCGCGCCCGTCAACATATTATCACCTTGGCGCAAGAGGACGGCGTCTTGTTAAACGCGCTGGTCAAGCCGCATCTGGACGGTATTGTTGCCTATCAGGTGGAGCGTGTCTCCTCAGGACGTGCGGAGCTGGAAAAACGTCATCCGGCAGCACCGCCGCCAACCATTGATGAAAATTTCGGGATGGAGCTGCTGCGCGCGATTGCGTCTACAGATGTGGCGATCTTCGGGCAGGAGGGCGGCAGTTTGCCCAGAAAGCATAAGGTTGCCTCTAAACAGCATATCGAGGCGATCCATAAATTGGCGGCAAGCCGACGAAATAAAACAGAGAAATAGGGGGCTTTCGCCTTTCTTCTTAAATCTTTACCATGAAATCCCTGTTATTAAATAAAGCGTGATATGCGGACAATCAATATAGACAACCTAGAACGTGACCTTGGCGTAAGTGATCTTACGCCTTTGCCGCGTGACGTATCCCCCCGCCAGTATTTTCGCGGGCAAAAAGACGGGCAAGGCGTTATTGTGATGGTGTATCCCGATGCGGATGAAGAATCCCGCAAGGAATTGATGCATTTCATACAAATCGGCGGCGCATTATCGGCTCATAATATCAAAACCCCGCAAGCGTTGGATGTGAGAGAAGCACAATGCAGCGCCGTTTTAGAAGATTTGGGGACGGTGTCGTTCGGGCGCGCCCTGCACGAGCGTATTATCGATCAACAAACGCTCTATACGCTGGCAACCGATGTGTTGATCCGTATGCGCGATGTGAGCGGTATTCAAGACTTGCCATTTTACGAAGATAGCCGGATTTATGCCAATCGCAGGCAGATGATTGATTATTATATGACACTTAAGCGCGGCGCACAGGCGCGCGAAGAAACCGTTCAATCATTTCTATCTGTGTGGGATGAGATTGAAAAGAGCCTGCCGCCATGCCCGCAGGGCTTCGTTCACGGGGATTACCATCTTGAAAATCTGATGTATATTACGCGCGAAGAGGGCGTGAACCGCTGCGCCTTGATTGACTATCAGGATGCACTGACGGGGCCGATGCCGTATGATTTGGTGAATTTGATAGAAGATGCGCGCATTGATATCCCCCAAGAGATCCACCAAGCGATGTTAACGCGTTATTGCGCAGGGATGAGCGATGAAGACCGCGCGGCCTTCCTGACATGGTTCAGGGTGCTGGCAATGCAGTTTCACGGGCGCGTTATTGGCCTGTTTATCAAACTTGCCGCGGAGCAGGGGCGTGATTCTTACTTGATTCATATCCCCAGATTGCAAAACTATATCAAGAAATCATTGGCCGACCCCGTTCTTGCACCGTTAAAGCAGTGGTTTGAAAAAGAAGGGCTTGATTTTGAGCCGCTAAATGATTTAGATGGAGAGCATATCCGCACAGTTTTTCAAGACACGTCGTTTTAAAGGCGGTGTTTGGATATTTGAAACAATCAAATTGATATCATGTGATGCATGTTTGTGTCACCAAACGCACATAAAGCAAGGAGTTATCTTATGTCTATCGTTGCCAATCGTCTGAGCCGTATTAAGCCTTCACCGACAATCGCGGTGACCAATAAGGCAAAGGAACTGAAGGCCGCGGGACGTGATGTAATTGGTTTGGGTGCGGGAGAGCCTGATTTCGATACGCCTGATTTCATTAAAGATGCGGCGTGTGAAGCCATTCGAAACGGCGAAACCAAATATACGGCGGTTGACGGTACACCAGCCTTGAAAGACGCAATCATTGCCAAGTTCAAACGCGACAATGATTTGGATTACGCGCGCGATCAAATCACTGTCGGTACGGGCGGAAAGCAAGTGCTTTACAATGCGTTAATGGCATCTGTTAATCCGGGTGATGAAGTTATTATCCCTGCGCCGTACTGGGTATCGTACCCTGATATGGTTTTATTGGCGGAAGGGACGCCAGTGCCGATTGAATGTACGAAAGAGAATAATTTTAAGCTGAAAGCGGAGCAGTTAGAGGCCGCGATCACCCCCCAAACAAAGTGGCTGATTTTCAATTCACCTTCCAACCCAACAGGCGGCGGTTATACGCGTGAGGAACTTAAAGCATTAACAGATGTTTTGGTGAAGCACCCGCATGTTTATATTATGACTGATGATATGTATGAACATCTGGTCTATGACGGTTTTGAATTCTGCACACCGGCGCAGGTTGAACCGAGTTTGTATGACCGCACATTGACATGCAACGGCGTGTCAAAATCATACGCGATGACAGGCTGGCGTATCGGTTATGCGGGCGGGCCAAAGGAATTGATTAAGGCTATGGCGAAAATTCAAAGCCAAAGCACATCCAATCCGTCATCCGTATCCCAAGCGGCGGCAGTCACAGCCTTAAATGGCGATCAATCCTTCTTGGCAGGGCGCAACGAATCTTTTGCAAAGCGCAGAGATATGGTTGTTGAGATGCTGAATGCGGCGGAGGGGATCGAATGTTTGAAACCTGAAGGCGCATTTTACGTGTATCCGTCTTGCGCAGGCGTGATCGGTAAAACGACAGCCGATGGTCAGGTTATTGGCTCAGATGAGGATTTTGTGACGTATCTTCTCGAAAGTGAAGGCGTGGCCTGTGTTCAGGGCGCGGCCTTTGGTTTGTCACCATATTTCCGTATTTCCTACGCCACCAGCATGGAAAATCTGGAAGAAGCTTGTAAACGCATTCAGCGCGCATGTGCTGCCCTTAAAGGTGAAGCAAAAGCAGCTTAATAAAGTCGAGGTTTTGGATTTTACGAAGGTTTCTTATACGCGCTTATGTTCTAAGATCGTTTATGCCCTGATCTTCTGGAGCTTCGATATCCCTGTGCTCCAACCGTAAGATTTCGGTGCTTGGAACAGGCATATTTGTCCAGCCTTCTGTCATATCCTGCATGGATTTTAAGATGAGTGTGCGCGCGGCTTTGGATTCTAAAAACGGGTGGTGATATGTATCAAATTCGTAGAATTCTGCATCAAAAGCTTCAGCGACGCTCTTGATATGGTTTTTAGACGATACGAAATCTTTTGAACCGCCCAGCATCACCATAGGAAATTCACGCGCGGCTTCAGGCACACCGAATTTCTGTATATCGTCCCATAGCTTTTCTCCCTCTCTGTTTGAATATAGGATTTGGCCATGGGTTGTGGCGGTGTTTTGTGTCGTAATTGGCGAGTGTGTGACTTTGGTTTTTTCTTCAAAATCTTCGCGAGGGCTTTGTGCGCTGCCGCCTGATTTAATCATGTCTTTGAAACGTTCTGTTGCAGAGAGCATCCAATCCAATGGCGCTTCACCATATGATTTCTTGGAAAATAGCTTACAATATGATGTGTAAATAGCATTCAGAATGGGTTTTGATCTGTAGGGCGATGAAAAATGCGGCGCGATAAGAACGCCTCCGGCATAGTTTTCTTTGACATGTTCTGCAAATTCATCATCCATCATATTGGCAATAATGGCTCTGCCACCTAAAGAGTGCCCGAATATAAAGTTGGGTATGCCCGGTTTTATACCACCCGGCGGTGGTGATTCTGTAAGAGCCTGGCGCACAATGTCTTTATTATCGTGCAAATATCCGATTTGTGGACCCGGATCAGGCAACAGAACAATATCAAGTTCAATACCTAAACGCTGCAACATGCGCACTTGCGGCGTGTCATATGTATCCATCTCAGCCTTAAAGCCTGAGAATAATGTGATCTTCGATTTTGGCTCTCCGTGGGCGTGTGCGCGATAGCATGCCACCTCGATCTCGTTTAATTTGTAATCAATAAATTCCCAGTTGCGTGGTACATCGTCGGGGTCGGGGCGAGCTAATAAATAAATAAGTGCGGGGATTTCTTCTGGGTCTTTTTGCGGCGTAACAGAGGCATCATTTTGCACAAAATGAAAATGATCCAGCAAACTTTTAGCGTTGAATTGTGGTACGCGCAAAACTTATTATCCCCCCAGTATTAATTACTCTTTTTTATTATTTACTTATAAATCTATCATAAAAGTGTAAATAAAATAAAGTTTCATTTGTAAAAAAAGAAAAACCGGACCATAGGTCCGGCGAGTTGAACAGGGAGGTTTTACGTCTTTTAAGGGACGATGGATTAGGCCGAAGCCTGAACCCTGTAACCTTGCGGCTACCCTTGAAACATACGTATATTAGTGTTTTGTAACAAACGCTCATATTGCATCATGGGTATGCGAAAAATGCATATCAGGCAATAATTTGTTATGCGTGATGAGAATGTGTGTGCGTTGCGAGAGGTTAGGTTTTTGTTTTTTGCTGGATATAGTCGAAAAGAAAATCCCTTAAAACCTTTATTCGTCTAGAGTTTCTGCGCTCTTGCGGGTACATGAAATACATATCAACACTGGGGATTTTGATGTCAGGGCATAAAATTTCAATGTCGTCATCTTGATGGATGATGTAATTCGGCAATACTGAAATACCTGTTCCGTTCTTAACCGCCGTATAACGCGTATGCATAGAGTTAATCAAGATCACATTCGGGTTATTGTTAATGTCGATATTCAACTTCCCGAAAATCCAGTTTGGTTTTATAAATGGCGTGTAGGTGTTCAGGGGATAACCAATCATCATGTGATGGGCAAAATCTGTTTTCTTTTTGGGGCGCCCATGTTTTTCAAGATAGCTTTTTGACGCACAAAGGGAAAAACCGATACTGGTCATGTGCCGTTCGATCAGGTCGCTATGCTCGGTTTTTTGCAGCCGTATTGCAACATCAGCTTCGCGTTTGCTCAGATTATAAATACGATCATCCAGCAGCATTGTCAGTTGAATTTTTGGGTAGGATTCCTTGAATGTCGAAATCTGCGGCGCGAGCCAAGTCGATGCAATAAATTCCACTGTCGTCATGGTCAATGGGCCGGCGGGTAGGTTGCGAGAGTCACTGAGTTGGATTTCAACTTGCTTTAAGCGATCGGACATATCGCAAGCGGTTTGGAACAGTATTTCGCCCTGTTCGGTTAAGATCAAGCCGCGTGCGTGGCGATGGAAGAGGGGCATGCCCAATTCTTGCTCCAACCCGCTTATTTGTCTTGAGATCGCGGATTGGCTTAGGTTCAGGTTATCACCCGCATGGGTGAAGCTCCCTGCCTCGGCGACAGCTTTGAATATCTTAAGCTTGTCCCAATCCACAATATATCCTTTCAGGTAATAGAGGAGGGTTATTCCGCCGCTTGCGCAGCATCATCCGTGGCAGCGTCATTTTGTGCAGCAAGAAAACGATCAGCCTCCAACGCGGACATACATCCCATCCCCGCCGCAGTAACAGCTTGGCGATAGACGTGATCGGTCACATCACCCGCAGCGTAAACACCGGGGATAGAGGTCGCCGTGGAGTCAGGCTTCGTGATCAGGTAATTATTTTCGTCCATCTCTAATTTTGATTTGAACAATTCCGTTGCAGGGTCATGGCCAATCGCAACAAACATACCGTCCATATTGATTTCGGATATGTCGTTGGTCTTTGTGTTTTTAAGCTTTAATCCGGTCATGCCTGTCTTATCGCCCAAAACTTCCTCAACAGCGTGATCCCACAACACTTCGATTTTCTCGTGCGCAAAAACGCGTTCTTGTAGAATTTTCTCCGCACGTAGTGAGTCGCGGCGGTGAATAAGGGTCACTTTGCTGCAGAAATTGGTCAGGAAAAGGGCTTCTTCTGCGGCAGTATTTCCGCCGCCAACAACGGCAACGTTCTGATCGCGGAAAAAGAAACCGTCACAGGTGGCGCAAGCCGAAACGCCGCGACCTTTATATGTTTCTTCCGAAGGTAAGCCAAGCCAGCGCGCCTTTGCGCCTGTGGCGATCACCAATGTATCGCCTGTATATGTTGCGCCTGATCCGCTCTTCGCGGTGAAAGGGCGTTTGGTTAGGTCAACATCAACAATATAGTCAGTGACTTGATTTGTGCCGACATGCTCGGCTTGTTTTTGCATTTGTTCCATAAGCCATGGGCCTTGAATGGTGTCTGCAAAACCCGGATAGTTTTCAACATCCGTTGTAATCATCAACTGACCGCCTTGTTCCATTCCTGTGACCAGCAAAGGTTTAAGACCTGCGCGCGCTGCGTAAATGGCGGCGGTGTATCCTGCGGGGCCTGATCCGATAATAAGAACTTTTGCGTGTTGTGTTTGTGTCATAACGTGATTACCTCTGTTTTCCGCTTAATGTGCGTATATATTAGTCATTTGGTGGTTATAGTAAAGTCTTTCAGGCGTTTTTCGATGACGCCAGCAACCATGAGAGAGTCATTCAGCGGAACATAGGAAAAAGTTTCAAGCGCGCCGTTAAATTTTTTGAGCGCGCCATGCTCCATGAGGTTCTGATGAAGCTTGGATAAGCGTTTTGACCCACCCTCCAAATCGATCATATAAACAGGTTTTCCTGTGGTGCAACTTTCCGAAAGCATCGACGCACTGTCTGCGGTGACAAGGATGATATCCGCCCATGCCAATAAAGCCATATAGGGGTTTTCGCCTGTACCATCCCAGAAATAATGCCCCTTATTATCCAAGGCGGCCTTTAAGATGGCCTGATTACCATCGCCGGTTCTTCTGGAGCATGTAATCATCAGGCTGGCATCTATTTTTGTAAGGTCTTGCGCCAGTTTGTGCGTGATATCCTCACTCATGGTGTAGGCCTTGCTTGACCCGCCTATGAGTACCGCAACACGTGGGGAGGGCAATGTGCCAAATGCGGGGAACGCCTCTTTGGCTTGCTGAAGAAGCGCGGCGGTGATTTTGTTGGGCGCGGCCTTTGTGACGATAACGTTATCTCCACGCAGCGGGTCATGATCCGGCACTGCGACAAGATCAAAGTGTCGTGCAGGGATTCTGGGATCTTGGATTTGAACCGTAAAGGTACGGCCTTGGCTTGCGGCCTTAATATAGCGTGATGCGGCGATGCTTTTGCGCCCGCTGGCAATCAAAATATCAGGCCATGGCGGTGTTAAGCGCGGCGTGAAGCTCCAGTCCTGCTCAAACCCTAAAAACGGAGATAATGACTTCCATGGCTGGTTGAGGGCGATACGTTTTATGTCATAAGAAATATCTAGGGATTGCGCCACACCGATACATTGATTTTCGGTTCCCGCAAGGCCTTCACTGACGATCCAGCATGTGATGTTATTCTTTGAAATACCCATAAAATCGAACTTTATCCAAGATTGTTTTTTTAATATTAAAAACTTGCTAATTTACACCTGCAACTTTATACAAACCTAACTTAAATACATAGTGATCAATACGAACTAAGGTAAATTAATAGTAATGACTCGTTCTCGTCTGGATAAAATCGATAAAAACATTCTCAAAATATTGCAAGAAGATGGACGCGTAACAAATGTGGATTTAGCGAAGTCTGTCGGAATTTCTGCACCGCCTTGTTTGCGTCGCGTGCGTGTTCTTCAAGAATCAGGTTATATCAAAGGATATTTTGCCAAGGTTGATCCGGTAAAATTGGGTTTTGGCGTTAATGTATATGCGATGGTGACGCTTAAAAGTCAGGCCGAAAGTGATTTGGTCAATTTCGAAAGCTACATCACTGAATTTGATATGGTGCGTGAGTGTCACATGCTCGCGGGTGATGTTGATTTCATGTTAAAAGTCGTCGCGAAAAGCTGGGATGATTATCAGGAATTTTTAACCGCGCATCTGACATCGGCGCCCAATGTCGTGTCGGTAAAATCATCCCTTTCTATCCGATCATCAAAAAGCCTGCCGGGCATTCCAATCGAATAATAATTATCTAGGATTTCTTCGAATCGTCGCGTTTGAACGTGCTGTGCTTTAGGAAGTGGAGCGCCTGTTCCATCACTTCGGCGTTAAACATCATGAATGAATGCGTTGCCGACATGACGATATGATCGGTCATGCCCTCTATTTTTGTGCGTTCAACGGGGACGATACCATCATGCTCGCCGTGCAAAACCCACGGGGCGAGGGGGTTGATGGACAGGTTGCCCGCGATGATGCCAAGGGGGTAGGTGATATCACCGTCTATATGCGCATAATGCGTTGTCATTTGCTGGCCTGCGGGGCCGAAAACCGTTTTGAAAATAGGGGCAAGCACTTTGGTTTCTGACAGCCAGTCTGCAAATTCACTGCCTGTATTTGGCGGCCCTAACATCACCACTTTCCCCAAATATTTTGGTTTTCTGCGCGCAATATAGTAGCGCGTGATTAATCCACCCATAGAGTGCGTTACAAAATTAAGCGTTGTGTTTTCGGTGTAATCGGGGCTGTTGATGATTTTATCGTGCACAAAATCGCTTAAGTCTTCCAGATTTTGTTCGCGTGACGGGTAGAGGATGTTGAGCGTGCTGTAACCATTCTTCGCAAACAGGTTATTGAGGAAATGCATATCAAGTTTGCTGCGGAAAATTCCATGTAATAAAACGACCATTTCTTTATTATTGTTGTCTGTCATGTGTTTTACCTCTGGTTTTTAGCTTGTGCAGGTTGCTTAAAAATAAGGTGCCGAAGGCGCTGAGTAAAGCATAAGTTATGCAATGATTACCCTATGCTGCGCGCTTTTCACTTTTAAGCCAGCTCCCTAATGCCTCTTTTGCGATGTCAGTATAAACCTTTTTGCGGTCTTTTCCTTTTAATTTCTTGCGTCTGCCGCTTGGTTGCACAGGGCGCATAAGCTCATCCGCTGGTACAGGGAATAGGCCGAAATTCACGTTCATGGGTTGGAATGTTTCTGCGTTTGCCCCGCCTGTCACATGGTTAAGTAATGCACCATGTGCCGTTGTTAGTGGCGGCTTATCCATAGGGATTCCAAGTATTTCTGACGCAGCAAACTGCCCCGCCAGAAGGCCGGTTGACGCGCTTTCCACATAGCCTTCACAGCCAGTTATTTGGCCTGCAAAACGGATGTGATTATGTGTTTTTAACCGCAGCACATCGTCCAGAAGCTTAGGAGAATTGATAAAAGTATTGCGATGCAGACCGCCAAGGCGTGCAAATTCTGCATTTTCCAATCCGGGGATCATACGGAAGACGCGTATTTGTTCCCCATACTTCATTTTTGTCTGAAATCCGACGATATTGTAAAGCGTGCCAAGTGCGTTATCCTGACGGAGCTGCACCACCGCATGCGCCGCTTCATCTGTGTGCGGGCTGGTCAATCCGACAGGTTTCATCGGGCCGAAACGCAAAGTTTCGATACCGCGCGATGCCATAACTTCGATGGGCATGCAGCCCTCGAAATACGGGGTGTCCTTCTCCCACTCTTTGAAATCACCATACTCCGCATTCAGTAATTCGTGAATGAATGTTTCGTATTGTTCCTTGGTCATGGGGCAGTTCAAATAGTCTTTTCCGGTTCCTGCCGGTCCTGCCTTGTCATAGCGCGATTGAAACCAAGATGTGTCCATATTGACACTATCCAGGTGCACGATTGGTGCAATGGCATCGAAAAAGGCCAAGCCGTCTATGCCCGTGACCCGTTGGATGGATTGGGTCAATGCGCCAGATGTGAGGGGGCCTGTCGCGACAATGACGTGCTCCCAATCATTATCATCAATGGATGTGACCTCGCTGCGTTCAATCGTTATGTTGGGGTGCGCCGTTAAGGCCTGCGTCACGCCGCCGGAGAAGATATCACGATCAACCGCCAATGCGCCGCCAGCGGGTACGGCGGCCTTATCACCTTCGCGCATAATCAGGGAGTTCATCATACGCATTTCTTCGTGGAGCAAGCCCACAGCGTTATATTCCGAGTCATCAGAGCGGAATGAATTAGAGCAAACAAGCTCCGCGCAGCCGTCGCTTTGGTGAACGCTGGTTTTTACATGCGGGCGCATTTCGTGCAAAACAACGTGAACGCCCATATTTGCGGCTTGCCACGCAGCTTCACTGCCCGCCAACCCTGCACCAATGATGTGTAATTCAGTTTTTTTCATGTGAGATCAGTAGCAAAAACAGGGGGGCAGGGCAATTTAAAAGTGATGTTTTAGCTCCAGAATTCTTCCGTATCTGGAACGCGCGCAAATGCGATCTTTGTGCCGACATAGCCGGCGGATGTTTTGGGTGGAATGCCGAGGGAGACGACCTCCTTTTTATATTTGTGTTGCAGCTTTTCCAAGGCTTGCGTCAAAGCTTCGTTTTTTAAGGATTGGACGCCCTCATTGTGCGCAGCAGACAGGAATAAATCATCGGTAATCATATCGGGCGTGACAAGATTACTGAACACCACAGAGATTTTTTTGATCGTGGCATTATGATCGTCTGCGTGCGTATTGTGCGCGATGTTCTGCATTATATTGCGCCATAAAGTGTCGGTATATTGCAATAAAGTGAACGGGTCTTGTGTGGCCTGAATGGACAGTGTGTCTGATGTTTTATAGCCTGATTTTGTGCGCAATGAAACGGATATTGTGCGGGTGTTTAGTTCCTTTTTACGCAGTCTGTGTGCAGCTTTCATTACAAGTTTTCTTAAAATCAACCGCGCCTTTTCGGGGGTGCGTAATTTCGGATCAAGAACGCGACTATGGCCGATCATGGAGGGTTTTGTTGGTTGCGATTCAATGTCGTACCCATGCAGCAAATACCAAAAGCGCTCCCCTTGAACGCTGCCCCATATTTTGCGGGCGTGGGCGGGCTCTATATCCCAGAAATCTTGAATGCTGGTGATGCCTGATTTACTCAGGCGGCGCGCCATGTTCTTTCCGATGCCCGGTAAGTCGGTCAGTTTAAGGTTGAGCAGGGGGCCGGGTAGTGCCTCTTGGGTTAATATTGTTAATCCATCAGGTTTGTTCATTTCACAGGCGATCTTTGCCAATAAGGAATTGGGCGCAAAGCCGATGGAACAATGGATGGCTTCACCGACATTGTGGTGGATTCCCGCCTTTATATTGCGCGCAATAATATGCGCGGCGTCAATGTTGCGCTTATTCGGGGGCAGGCGGCTGGACAGTTCGTCAATCGACCATATTTTATTGATAGGCGTGTGGTTGATCACTTCCTCAATGATCTTGTGGTGATAGGCAACATACAGATCGTGCTTGGCCAATGTGCAATGCAGGTGGGGGCACATCTTTTTTGCATCTGTGATGATTGTGCCTGTTGTTACGCCATAGGCTTTGGCCTCATAACTCGCAGCAATCGCGCAAGTGTAGTCGGTTTCCATCGGCACAACGGCCACAGGCTTACCGCGCAGCATCGGGTTTTCCTGCTGCTCAACGCTCGCAAAATAACTGTTGAGATCCATGAAAAGCCATTTTATTCCTGACTCACGCTGCATTGTTTAATCCTGTATGCTGATTGAGCGAAAAATATGTCACAGCATTGTGAACAAAGCAAGAACATTTGTTGTTCTTGCCAAAGGTTAGAGAAGTATGTTCAAATATTATAAAGGGTTAGGTTCAGGGCATGGATAAATATCAATTCAAGGCACCGGATAAGGATGTTTTCAAATTATGGCGCGCAGTGTTTGCGTTGGTGCATGTTGACGGCAATTTTTCCCAAGAAGAACAGCATTATATCAAGACGATCATTGACGCATTTTCCTTTACCACCAAACAAAAAGAAGTCATTCGGCAGGATCTTGAAAACAAGGTCGATGCCATAAAACTGTTTCAAGAGATAAAACAGGTCGATAATCAGCGGCAGTTTTTCGTAATGGCGCGTACGATTGCATGGTGCGATGGCTATTTGCATGAGGATGAGCAAGGAATCATACAGAAAATTGTGAATAGTTTGGGGCAGGACGCTAAAAAATTCCAAAAGGAATTGCGCTGGCTTGAACGCAAGCCCATTATGACAGAAGGAAAAAGCTCAGGAAAACCGGAAGATGATCTGATACAAATTGTGTTCACGAAGATGTCGGCATTTTACAGGGAAAATATAATATGATGAATAGTGTAGTCAACGAGAGCGCCTTTTATATGTGGCGGACGTTAATCTCGGTTGCTCATGCCGATAATATTGTAACGGACGAAGAAATAGAGTTCATCGCGCAAATGATGGAAAATATTGATTTTTCCGATGAGCAAACGGCTATTTTGAAAGATGATATTCTGAATGCCAAAGATGTAAGCGAGATGTTCACTGGTGTGACCAGCCAGAAAGATCGGATACAGTTTTTTGAGTTTGCCCGTGATCTTGTGTGGGTGGATGGTGATTTTGCCTCTGAAGAACAGAGTGTGATGATTCAGTTATACCAACAGCACATGCAAGAAACAGACGTGGATGAATTGATCGGGCATATTTCATTGGAGTTGGAAGAGGATTCTGTGCCAACCAATTTAAATCGCAGACCGGACAAGAAAACTGGTTTTCGTAAGTTTTTGTCGTCTTTCCGTGGTAGTTTTTCAAACCGCGACGAATAAATCTTCATTTATGGGAATAGGGTGTGCTTTATAAGCTCTTGGCGGAGCATATAGGTGTCATCATCGGTGCGCATCGTATAGGCAGATCCGTCAAAGGATAATATAGCGGTATAGGCTTGCTCGTTTTTGCCGGAGAGATAAACGCCAATATCCTGCCACCCTGCGGTTTGTCGTGTGCTGACGTAAAAAGGCGGTCTGACGGATGGGATATGGCCGAGAATAGAAAAGCCCTGCGGCAGAGCTTTTAAAATGAGCAAGGTGCACCCATGGATATCGCACCATTGACCATAAGGCGTCTTGATATAGACAATGGCATCACTCATCCCGTCATGGTTCAAATCTTGTCTGGTGAAATCATATTGAGAAAAGAGCGGCGCTTTTTTATAGGCAAGGTAATCGCGCATCGCGTCTTTGACCGAGCCATCATCCAGAAACACAACGCTTTGTTGTGCGGAGAGCGGGAGCAAAGGGGCGTTGTTATCAGCCGGATCAGAAGGTGACCCAACACACCCCGATAATGCGACAGTGAAGATAGCGAAAAGCAGCGGAGTGATATGATTTTTAAAGCGCATTATATCTCTTTTTGTATCGAATGAGTGCGCAAGTCTATCTGCACTACCGACGCGTGTATAGCTTTCTTTTGAAAAGCGGTTGCCTTATCAAAAAGGGGTATTATAGTGTGATTTTCTAATAGGATCAGGAGTAAAATACAGACGATGACTTTTGTTGTAACAGATGCATGCATCAGATGTAAGTACACGGATTGCGTAGAAGTATGCCCCGTTGATTGCTTTTACGAAGGGGAAAATATGCTTGTCATCCATCCTGATGAGTGTATAGATTGTGGTGTATGTGAGCCGGAATGTCCGATTGAGGCGATTTTACCTGATACGGAAGATGGCGCCGAAAAATGGGTGGAAATGAACCGCAAATATGCGGAAGAATGGCCAAATATAACACAAAAAATAGATCCCATGCCCGAAGCGGAAGAAATGAAAGACAAACAAAACAAGTTTGAAACAGATTTCAGTGAAGCACCGGGAGAAGGCGACTAGCCGCATTATGATCCGTGTGTGAACAACGCGAACAGAGACGGTTTTATTTTAAAGAACGAATGTAACGCAATCTTTACTTAAGGAGATACCACTATGACTTTTCCTGCAATCAAGAGCACAGAAAACGCGCTTAAGCCCAATGCCGAAGCACGCGGCCATATCTATGACAGCATACTCGATACAATCGGTGCGACGCCGCTGGTTCGTGTGCCGAGATTCACAGCAAAATATAATATTGAAGCTGACATTTTGGCGAAGCTGGAGTTTTTCAACCCGATCGCATCTGTAAAAGACCGCATCGGTTTTGCCATGATCGAAGCCGCGGAAAGAGCGGGAGAAATCGTTGCAGGTAAAACAGTTTTGATTGAGCCGACATCAGGAAACACAGGGATTGCGCTGGCTTTTGTTGCAGCAAATAAAGGCTATCGCTTGATTTTGACAATGCCTGAAAGCATGTCTGCGGAACGTAAGAAAATGCTGCGCTTTTTAGGTGCGGAACTTATTTTAACGCCAAAAGAAAAGGGCATGAACGGCGCGATTGCAAAGGCTGCAGAGCTTTTGGCCGAGCATGAGAACTCCTTCTCACCCGGTCAGTTTGATAATGCTGCGAACCCGCAAATTCACCGCGAGACGACAGGCGAAGAAATTTGGATTGATACCGATGGCGGCGCAGATATCTTGATATCGGGAGTTGGCACAGGCGGAACATTGACAGGCACGTCACAGCTTTTAAAGTCGCGTAAGCCTGAATTCAAAACCTACGCGGTTGAGCCGGAGGAAAGCGCCGTTATTGCGGGTGGTCAACCTGGTCCGCACAAAATCCAAGGTCTGGGCGCAGGCTTCATTCCAACTGTTCTGGATACAGATTTGATTGACGGCTCTGTGACGGTTGATAGTGAAACCGCATTGGAAACGGCGCGTGAAATTGCCCGTCTGGAAGGTATTCCTTGTGGTATATCCTCAGGCGCAGCGTTCGCCGCCGCAAAAGAGGTCGCCTTAAGACCTGAAAATAAAGGAAAGCAAATTGTGGTCATTATCCCATCATTTGCGGAGCGTTATATCTCCAGCCCGTTGTTTGACGGCATAGAATGAAGAAACGTTATTGCGTTTAAATTTTTTTGATCAGGGCGTATCGTTTAACGATAAACGCCCTTTTCTTATGCCGCTTTGTCATCAACACCAAGTTTTGATTGGAGCGATGAACTCGACGTTGTGTATTCAAAACGCAACTTGGCATCGGGGCGGCAATATTTAAAGGCTTGCCGCGCCATAAGGGCAGATTCATGGAAACCCGATAAAATCAGTTTGAGCTTTCCCGGATAGTGGTTGATATCGCCAATGGCGAAAATACCGGCTTTTGACGTTTCGAATTTCTCTGTATCAACAGGGATCAGGTTTTGGTGAAGGTTCAAACCGAAATCTGCAATCGGGCCAAGTTTCATTGTTAAACCAAAGAAGGGGAGCAATGTGTCGCATTTCAGTGTCTGTATGTTCTTATCTTGATCTTGAACCTCGATGGCACTTAATTGACCGCTTGCACCTTGTAATGCCTTGACTTGCCCCATTTGAAACGCCATTGTGCCCTTTTCAACTAAGGTACGCATTTTTGTAACGCTGTCAGGTGCGGCGCGAAATGAGTCGCGGCGATGGACTAGGGTTAAGCTTTTGACAATAGGCTGTAAATTCAAACACCAATCCAGCGCAGAGTCTCCGCCGCCGACAATAACCAGTTCCTTGTCTTTGAATTGTTCCATCTGACGCACTGAATAAAAAACCGATATCCCCTCATAAGAATCAATATCGGGAATAGGGGGCTTTTTAGGCATGAAGCTACCACCGCCGGCGGCGATGATAATGCAGGTCGTGTCAAAGACTGTGCCGATATCTGTGGTGAGACGCCATTTGCCATTTTCAAGCTGCTCCAGCCCCTCTGCCATTTGTTGGAAGTGAAAGACAGGATCAAATGGCGCGATTTGTTCCATCAGGCGGTCGGTTAATTCCTGCCCTGTGATGCACGGATAGGCAGGAATATCGTAAATCGGTTTTTCAGGGTATAATTCGGCGCATTGTCCGCCCGGGCGATCAAGAATATCAATAAGATGACACTTCATGTCGAGCAGTCCCATTTCAAAAACGGTGAAAAGACCACACGGGCCTGCGCCGATTATGACGGCGTCTGTTTCAATAATGGGGGCTGTATCACTCATATTCTCAACTCTGTATTTTCTGTATTATAAGGGCTTCGTTCATCTTTAAATGTTGTTTGTCATAGAATATTACGGCGTTTAAGTAAAGATGCTTTGACCGATATCAACATTGTGGCGGTGCGCGGCGTTAATTTTGGGTGTGTTTCAATTTGTATAAAATATCCAATGCTTCGCGCGGTGACAGGGCGTCGGGGTCAATGGCGTCAAGCTGCGCCTCAAGAGCGGACTTTTGCGGCGTGTCCTGCGCGGGCTGTGCAAAAAGCGGTAAGTCTTTGACAATTTGCGCGGGCGTGTTGTCGCGATTATCCGATACAAGCTTTTCCAGAATGCTCTGGGAGCGTTTAATGACCGCTGCGGGCAGTCCCGCCAGTTGAGCAACATGGATGCCGTAAGATCGGTTGGCTTGCCCCTGAATGACCTTATGCATGAAAACAATTGTATCATTCCATTCCTTAACCTGAACCGTATAGCACGATAAATGATCCAAAGACGCGTTAAGGGCGGTAAGTTCATGGTAATGGGTCGCAAAGACGCAGCGGCTTTTATTGGTGTTATGGAGGTATTCCACGCACGCCCAAGCAATCGATAACCCGTCATAGGTCGCTGTGCCGCGCCCGATTTCATCCAAAATAATCAATGATTTTTCGGTGGACTGGTTCAAAATAGCCGCCGTTTCGACCATCTCGACCATGAATGTCGATTGCCCGCGCGCGAGATCATCTGAGGCACCAACGCGGCTGAAACATTTATCGACGACACCAATATGCGCCGATTTCGCAGGCACATAGCAGCCAATTTGCGCCATAATCGCAATCAGCGCGTTTTGCCGTAAGAATGTCGACTTACCCGCCATATTCGGGCCGGTTAAGAGCCATAATCTGCTTTCTGGCGGCAGCGTGCAATCATTGGGCACAAAAGCATCGCTTTGTTGTTTTAAAAAGGATTCAACCACGGGGTGGCGACCATCGCGAATTTCAAAATTCAGGCTTTCATCAACAATAGGGCGGGTGTAATCCATCGTTTCTGCCAAATTGGCGAAGGCTGCGCCGACATCAATAATGGAGAGCGCTTTGGCGATGGATTTAATGTTTTTAGATTGCTCTGATATCGCGTTGACGAGATCATCGAAGATTGATGTTTCCAGAGCGGATATTTTATCGGCGGCGCTTAATATGTCGCGCTCTAATTCCGCAAGCTCTGTCGTGGTAAAGCGCACAGCATTTGCCATTGTTTGGCGATGGATAAAATTATGCGCAGCATCCTGATTGTCATTATTAGCAGAAATCATCAGAGCGTCGGCGCGTTTTGCAGGCACTTCGATGAAATAGCCAAGCACGTTGTTAAACTTAATTTTCAAGGAATCAATGTTTGTAATGCTGCGGTATTTTGATTGCAGGGATGCGATTGTGCTGCGGCTACCATCACTGAGTGCGCGTAAATCATCCAGTCTTGCAGAGAATCCTGCGCGCACAAAACCGCCTTCTCGCAGCAAAGTTGGCGGCGTATCAATCAACGCAATTTTTAAAGTATCATGCAGTGCGCTGAGCGCCGGTTTTTGTTTTAAGCTCTCCAGCACGCCTTCAAAGCTTTGTAATTTATGGGCATTGGCTTGTAATTCGGCGCGGATAAGCTCGGTTTGTGACAGACCGTCGCGGATCATGCTTAAATCACGCGGACTACCGCGTCCGAGCGTTAGGCGTGAAAGGGCGCGGTCTATATCAGGGACATTGTTCAAAAAGTCACGCAGAATGGCGCGAAGATGCGTCATGCTCAACAGGCTTTCAATGCGGTTGAGGCGGTCATTGATTTCGATCGTATCAGTCAATGGCGCGGATAAGTAAGATTGCAACAGCCGCGCACCAGCCCCCGTGATGGTATGGTCGATTGTGGCGAGCAGGCTACCCTTTTTCTCACCCGAAAGTGTGCGCATCAGTTCCAGACTTTTGCGCGTCGCGGCATCAATATCCATGATCGCATTAGATTGAAGCTTTCTAGGTTCTTCAATATAGGGGATCTTGCCCTTTTGTGTGCGCGATACGTAATCCAGCACCGCATTGATGGCGTAAAGCTCCGCTTGTTGGAAGTCACCAAGCCCGTCCAATGTGCCTAGCCCATAGATATTGGCTATATTCTGCGCAGCATTCCTGTCTTTGAAGTGTATATCGGGCTGTAGTGTGAGGATATCTTTCAAGGGCTGCAGTAAATCCTTAAATTGTTCGGCGAAGCCTTCCGAAATTAAAATCTCGGCAGGGTTGATGCGCTCCAACGTGGCGCGCAGATGTAAATGCGTACATTCCTGAACCGTCAATGACCCCGTGGACAGGTCAATCCATGCAATACCATAGGTTTGATTGGCATAGGCGATACAGCACAGGTAATTATTCTGACGCGTGTCGAGCAAATGATCCTCTGTCAGTGTGCCTTGGGTTACGATGCGCACAGCTTCACGCATGACAAGCGCTTTTGACGGGCTTTTGCCTTCTTTTTTGGTGCGTATTTTGGCTTCGTCAGGTGTTTCGATTTGTTCGCATACCGCAACCTTATGACCAGCGCGGATCAATTTCGCCAAATACGGCTCATAGGAATGATAGGGTACGCCGCACATCGAAATATCTGCGCCGTTTGATTTTCCGCGTTTGGTTAGTGTGATATCCAGCGTGCGCGAGGCAATCACCGCGTCGTTATAGAATAGTTCGTAAAAATCACCCATCCTGTAAAATAACAGGCAATCGGGGTGCTCTTCTTTCAAAACATGATATTGCGCCATCATTGGCGTATGACCCTGTTCAAGATAGGGCGCCATTTTCTGATCGTAATCGGTGCTTTTACTGTCTGAAGCCTTTTGTCTGGCCTGTGCCATGATCAAGCCTCTTTCTCTACACTAGTCTTTTCCGGTTGAGCCAAAGCCGCCTGAACCGCGCTCTTCATTGGTCTGTAATTCCGCAACGGTTTTCCAGTTTACGTGGGTGTAGCGCTCCACAACCATTTGCGCGATTCGCATACCGCGTTGAATTGTGAAAGGCTCATGCCCATGATTGATGAGGATCACTTTGATTTCACCGCGATAATCCGCATCAATGGTACCCGGTGTGTTCAAAACCGTCACGCCGTGATTCAGCGCAAGCCCTGAACGCGGTCTGATTTGTGCCTCAAAGCCTTTTGGCAAGGCAATGGACAAGCCTGTCGGAATGAGCGCGCGTTCACCCGACCCCAGTTCAAGCGCCTCTTCAAGCGCTGCGGTTAAATCCATGCCTGCGGATTCGCTTGTGGCATAGCTTGGTAATTTCAAGCCCACAGCGTGTTCTAAAGGCATTAGCTCGACTTCAATATCATCTTTATTGATGAAACTCATGTGTATTTATCCTGCGTTTTGGTCGTTAATATGTGTCGCAATTTTATCAACCAGACGTTTGGCAATATGTGTTTTAGACATATGATCCCATGTTTCTGATTGTGTGTGTGTGATCAAATATATTTGATTTTCGTCCGAACCAAAAGCCCTTTCATTGCCGAATTCATCTTTACCGACATGATTGGCGAGAATCCAGTCACAGCCTTTACTGTTGAGTTTTTTCTGGGCGTTATCTTCAAGGTTATCTGTTTCTGCGGCAAAACCGATCACAAGTTTTGGTCTTTGCGTGTCGTGATGCCCGATGGTTTTCAAAATATCGGGATTTTCTTTTAAAAGTAGACGCGGCGGTTCTTGCGCGCCGTTCTTTTTGATTTTGTGCTGTTGCGGTGATTGCGGTGTCCAGTCGCTGACTGCGGCGGCGCAAATGCAAATATCGGCGGGCAGGGCGTTTAAGCTGGCGGCGAGCATCTCTTGCGCGGATTCAACATGAACCGTTTTTATACCCGCAATATCAGGCAGGGCGCTTGGCCCGCTGATTAAGGTGACATCTGCACCGGCGTCATATAGAGCCTTGGCAATAGCGTGGCCTTGTTTACCGGATGAACGGTTGCCTAAAAAACGGACAGGGTCGATGGACTCGTATGTTGGGCCGGATGTGACAAGGGCGCGCTGTCCCTTTAGTGGTGGTTCAAAAAAAAAATCTTTAATGGCTTGCAAGATGTCGGCGGGTTCGCTCATGCGGCCCATGCCTGTTTCACCGCAGGCCATGTCACCTTGCGTCGGGCCGGTCATTAAGAGGCCGCGCTTTGTCAATGTTTCTATGTTTTCTTGTGTTGCGGGATTGTCCCACATTTTATGGTTCATCGCGGGGGCGAGTAAGATAGGTTTATCCGCAGCCAGCAGCGTGGTTGACGCCAAATCATTGGCCAGTCCATGCGCCATCTTTGCGATGATATCCGCACTGGCGGGAGCGACGACGATCAAATCATTTTCACGGCTTAAACGAATATGACCCATTTCCGTTTCATCAGTGAGTGACCATAAATCTGTGTAGACTTTGCGCTCTGAAAGTGAGGCAACACTTAATGGTGTGACAAACTGCTCCCCGCCTTTGGTCAGGATGCATGTGACGGTACCGCCATCTTTGCGGATCAGGCGGATTAAATCCAGAACCTTATAGGCCGCAATACCGCCGGAAATGATGAGTAATATGAGTTTATCATGGAGCATGTCTGTTCCTCACTAAACTTAAAGTAAAGAAAAAGCCTCGCTAAAAAGCAAGGCTTTTATAAATTATGATCTTAATTTTTTAATTTGTTTCGTTATCTACTTTTTCAATGGCATCGTCAACAAGGACATCGGCCTTATGAGATGAACCGCTAGCACCATCAAGAATCGCATCTTCTTGTATTTGTGTTTGCTCTAAAATGGCGTCCTGCGCTGCTATTTCAGCAAGGATTTGTGCCTCTGTAACATTTGTTGTTGTACCAGAACCGTCATCAAATACGTTTTCTACCGTTGGGGCTGGTGCTTCCGGATCTTCTTCATCAACAGGAAGCGTTTGAACTTGGTCCAACATGTTTTGCAATTGAATCTTGCTCATTGTTGCCTGAAGTTGTGTGTCATTGATATCATCCAAAGCCACTTTGTCGGATCCTGAGACATTAGGTTGTGAAATACTATTAGCCGCATCATTTACAATGCCGACCTGACCAAAATTAGGGTTCGTCGGAATGTCTATTTGTTCAGGAATGGCGCCCGCAGCTTCTGTGACGCGTTCTGCAATCTCATCGCGTGCGATACTGTTGATTAAAGCATCTTTCAAGGCTTGCTCCTGTGAGGGGTCAAGCTGTGCCAGAACGATATTACCTTGTGTTTCTAAGGCACCATGCTTTTCAGGAAGCGCTTCTTTTGTGTCTTCCTTTTTCACATCAGCAGGTTTTTCTGTGGCTTCTGAGCCAGCGGCGGCCGGTTCAATTGCATCGATTTTCTCACCGATGACATCACCAACGCTTTTACCTTCTTCGGCGCCGATAACGTTATCCATTGTTTCCTTTGCACCTTCAGCGGCATCAGATATGGCTTCACCGGCGGCTTGTGTTGCCCCCTCGATGGCTTCGCCAGTCGCTTCTGCAGCATTGCCGACAGCTTCTTTTGCGTCAGATGCGGCGAGTGTGGCTTTTGTCTTCGCTTCGTCAATGACGTTTTCGAAGTTGATGCCGATGGTGCTGGTTCCTGCTGCTGGCGTAATGCCTGCGACGGCTGCACCGTCAGTATCGGTTGAAACATTATTATAAATTGCGAATATAGCAACAACACCAGCCGCTAGAACTGTTGTTGAGTATACTATCGATTTTGTAAAGTTGCTCATTTGTAGCCTCTCTTGCCTTAAATTCTCTTAAACCCTAAATATAGTGGGACTATAATATAGTGCACGAGAAAAGCAACGCATGTCAAATAAAGACCATGGTTTATGCACCTTAAATGCACCTATGAGTAAGGTATTTTTATTATATCGCCCCTATATCATTGATATGGCTAGGTTTTTAGGCCTTGGTGGATTGCGACCACACCCATGGATAAATTTGTATATTTAGCGCGTTTAAAGCCTGAATCGGTCATGCGTTTTAAAAGTTTGCTTTGGGTCGGGAATTTACGAATACTTTCAACAAGGTACTGGTAGCTTTCCCGATCATTCGTGATGCGCTCGCCCAGTTTCGGGATGACATTATATGAGTACACATCATAGGCTTTTGCGAGTATTTTGGGCGTTACATGGCTGAACTCGAGGCAAAAGAACTTTCCGCCCGGCCTTAAGACGCGGTAGGCTTCTTGCAGCGCCGTATCAATATGCGTGACGTTACGTAAACCAAAGGCGATGGTGTAAATGTCGATACTGTTATCGGGTAGGGGCAAGCGCTCTGCATTGCCTGTTACCCAGTTAAAATCATTGATCCAACCTTTGTCGATGGCGCGATTGCGTCCGACGGAGAGCATATTGTCGTTCAGATCACATAAAGTGATATCCGCGCCAGTGCCGATTTTTTGTCTGATTTTAAAGGCAATATCACCCGTACCACCAGCCACATCGAGATATTTTGCCTGTCGTCCTGCGATTATTGCACGCGGGCGAATCATACGGATGAACTGATCTTTCCAAAGGCGGTGAATCCCTATACTCATAAAGTCATTCATCAGGTCATATTGATCGGCAACACTGTCGAAAACACCAATAACCCCCTCAGTTTTTTCTTCGGGCGTAACCTGTTTTTCACCAAACCATGATTTTTCAGGATTTTGCATACTGTTTTTCTCCTTAAACAATGCTAGTAGTTAGCATATGAAACTCGTAAAAGCTATGGCTACTGTTGCAGGAATGACTGGTTTGTCGCGGATCGCCGGATTCGCGCGCGATATGTTGACGGCTGCGTATTTGGGCGCGGGACCGGGGGCGGATGCGTTCTTTGTCGCCCTGAAATTACCGAATTTTTTCAGACGGGTAACAGCCGAGGGTGCGTTTAGCATCGTGTTTGTGCCCATGTATTCCAAAACGCGGGAAATCGAAACGCAAGAGAAGGCCGATGCATTTGCGAGTAATGCGTTTATGGTTATGTGCGCGGTCCTGTCCGTTTTCATAATACCTGCACTCATTTTGATGCCGTTCGTTATCAGTGCAATCGCACCAGGCTTCGTGGATGACCCTGTGCGCATGAGTCTTGCGGTGGAACTTACACGCATCACATTTCCGTATCTGTTGCTGATTTCGTTGGCGGCTCTTTTGGGGGGCGTGCTTAATGCAATGGATCGCTTTGCGCCTTTCGCCTTCGCACCGGTTTTATTTAATCTGTCACTGATCGTTTCGTTATTACTCAGTAACTATTTTGAGTCCGTCGGTCACGCGATGGCGTGGGGGCTGTTGATGGCGGGTGTGTTACAGCTTTTGTTCTTGTGGGGCTGTGCCAAAAGGGCGGGGGTGCGCATAACTGTCTCTCGACCCAAACTGAATGCCGATATGCGCAAGGTTTTTAAATTGATGGGGCCTGCGGTGATTGGCGCGGGGGTCGTACATATCAATTTGTTCGCCGATATTATTCTGGCCTCGTTTCTGGCAGAGGGTTCAATTTCCTATCTCTATTATGCCGACCGCCTGAACCAGCTTCCGCTTGGCGTGGTTGGTATTGCCGTTGGGACGGCGCTGTTGCCGATGCTGTCGCGCGCGATGACCAGGGACGATAAAACCCATGCGCGTGAGTTGTTTAACCGTTCTTTGGAATATTGCCTGTTGCTCGCCTTGCCTGCGGCGGTGGCCTTAATGGTGATGCCGCTATCTTTGATTACGGTGTTGTTTCAGCGCGGCGCTTTCGAAGCATCCGACAG
>TARA_R110001592_G_scaffold8400_4_pt1 | contig 37011 bp, 33 predicted proteins | sample TARA_R110001592 | Tara Oceans TARA_R110001592 (sample SAMEA4398387) | marine metagenome | biome: Polar Biome; feature: [SRF] surface water layer (ENVO:00010504); material: water (ENVO:00002006), including particulate matter (ENVO:01000060) such as... | depth 5 m | reverse complement strand
ACTTGTTTCCGAGCGGATGGGCAGGTCATGGAAAGTGGCTCCATAGGGTTTGATGTACTGGGGAAGGTTCAAAATCTGCGGCGGCACACAAACACAACATTCTGACGAACATTAGAATGTTACCGGTAATAGAACGGATTGTCAAGCCGTTAACCATTCTGAAGCGAAGCGGGTTGCGTTGGCTGCCTGAAGCAGATTTCTGGCGAATTTGAGTGGCGTTTTCACTGTGTTCATCTATACAATGAAGATATCTTCCTGTTTCGGCGGAGCCGTAACCCCCGTAGAATGCTTTTTTATAGTGACATCTTTGATGCACCTGCCCGTGTTCCCACCTTTGAAACAGCTTTGCAGCCGACAGTCTCTGATCTGCCTGGTCACGCTTTTCTGTTTTTTCACGACTTCGGTGGGCTTTCCGCTGGAACCTGTGGGAACGCCTCAAGCAGGCTGTCAGTGTGGTCAGGAACTGCAACGTGCGGGAGGCTGCTGCTGTTCCCGCTCGCAAGCTTCCCGCAAGTGCGAAATCCAACCGAAATCCTGTTGTGCCAAAAAACAGACCCGTTCCTGCTGTACGGGAAAATCAAAACCGGAAACATCCAAAACAGTCCTGGTTTCGGCCTGTGGTTGTGGTCACGGGCCTGCTGCGGGTTTGCTGGTGAATGACGATCCGCGTCTCCCTGCTCTGCCGAGCTTGATATTGAGCCCGACTCCCCTCGAATTCTGCTGCCTGCAGATTTCCAGTATTCTTCCCGAGCATCGTCTCGCGCCGGAAACTCCTCCTCCGGAATTGTGCTGCCTCTGATTTTTCAACCAGATGCATTCTGCAGACTGACCTGAGATCAGCCTGCGCACATTTCCATTTATTTTCAGGAGTTTAAAAATGAAACCAACCAGTGTGTGCTGCGCGCGACGTGTGCGCGGCTTTACCTTAATCGAACTTCTGGTGGTGATTGCCATCATCGCCATTCTGATTGCCCTGCTGCTGCCCGCCGTTCAACAGGCGCGCGAAGCGGCGCGACGGAGCCAGTGTAAAAACAATCTCAAGCAGCTGGGACTGGCGCTGCATAACTATGAGTCAACGCATCGGGTGTTCCCGCCCGGGGGTCTGGGATACCCGTATGTCTGGTCAGCGCATGCCCATCTGCTGCCCTTTGTGGATCAGGCAAATCTGCAGAACCAGTTTAACTACGATGTCCCCCCTCTTAATGCATTCAACTCCGGAGGTTTTGATGCGACACAGGTCGGGAACAATGATGCGGCTGCACGCGTGCGGCTGCCACTGATGGCCTGCCCCAGCGATAAAGATGCCGTTCCCGGTTCGGACTATGCAGGCATCAGCTATCCTGCGTGTGCCGGCTCGGGCCTGAATGGTTCAGCAACGACCGATGATGGCTCGATCAGCAATGCAGACGGCGTCATCTTTTCGCAGTCCCAGATCCGGTTCCGCGATGTGACTGATGGAACCAGCAATACGGTCGCGTTTGGCGAACAGTTAATGGGTGACGGGCAAAACACCGCCCCCCCCACCGGCAACTATCGCTTCCGCGTGGTGGAGCTCTCGGCGGGAACACAGACGACTCCTGCCGTATGTACTGCCGCTGCTGCTCCCGCCTGGTCGGGTCAACGGGGTGCCAAGTGGGTTAACGGCCATCTGGCGGACACGATGTATAACCACTGGTACGGGCCCAACTCTTCGAACCCCGACTGCCAGAACGGTTATCACAACTATGCGCTGGTCAGTGCCCGCAGTGCCCATGTCGGCGGTGTGCACGTAACGCTGGTGGATGGCAGCTGCCGTTTTGTCGGCGAGAATATCAACACCGATCTCTGGCGTGCGCTGGCAACCCGTGCCGGCGGCGAAGTGATTGGCGAATATTAAACGTCCTCAATCCATTCGGGCAGCCCACGGGTTGTCCCGGATGGTTTTTCATTCAGGAGTTCAACATGAAAACATTACTCTACTCTCTGCTGACTCTGTCCCTGTCTGTGGCGTCCGTAGCCGCCCATGATACGTGGGTGGAAACAAATACGAATCTGATCCGCGCGCGGGATGCGGTTTACATCAATTTGAAACTGGGGAACCATGGGAATCACCACCGTGATTTTAAAATCGCCAGCAAGATTGATCTGGAAGGCTGCAGTCTGAATGTCATCGATCCAGCAGGGAAAACTTATGATCTGATCAGCGAACTGACGGATACCGGCTATGCCCCCAAGGAAGGTTACTGGCGTGGCAAGTTCGTACCAGTGAAACCCGGCCTCTACACAGTGGCGCATTCACTGGACCGGGTGGTCAATCATGGCAAACCGGTACGCGCAATAAAAAGTGCGAAGGCCTGCTTTGTCGTCAGTGCCCGTCTGGATCAGACGCCTTTAGAAAATCCCGGCTTTGACCGGGCGCTGGGACATCCGCTGGAACTGGTGCCCGTACTGAATCCTGTGACTCCCATGGGGCCAGGCAAACCTCTGAAAGTCCGTGTGGACTTCAAAGGCAAACCACTGGCGAACACGGTTGTCTCATTCGTTCCCCAGGGCGAAACTCTGAAGGAAGGCTTTGATGAACGATATGAACGCAAGACCGATGCCGCCGGCCTCGCATCGTTCACGCCGAAGACGGGCAATCAATATCTGGTTGTCGCGCACCATCTGGCGGAGAACGAATCGGCGGAGGATTACCAGGAGACCGCCTACGCGGCCACGCTGACAGTCTTTGTCCCGGAAGTCTGCCCCTGCTGTGGCGACTGAGAGTCCTGTTTTCCAACGAAAGCAAATTGAATTTACGCGGCGGGAGGCCTGCTTACTCCTGCCGCGTTTTTTCTTAGCACGAATCAATTATTTAAACAATAAAGTCAACCAGACTCATCACTTACTATGCAGGCGTCTGACTGGCTTCAGCCCCTTATAAATGCACATTGACGTAGTTCGACAGCAGACTTAGGATGCATCTCAGCTCAATAAACTGAACAGACTGACAAGAGAATGAATGCTGGAACGGAACGTATTCTCCGAGACAGCATCAGGAAATGGTATGAAGATGCATAATCGACAATCTGCAGTACGATTTTTGCACGTGCTAATTGTCTGCTGGACCGTGGCAGCGGGATTCTTCACGTTCGCCCCGATGCTACAGGCAGAGAATATCACGCGTGCGCAGGTACTGTCTTCGATCGAAAAAGCGAAGCACTTTCTCTTGAAGCAACAGCAGCCCGACGGGACCTGGCAACTGGCTGGCCACCCCGAACAGACGGTTGTGCTGACCAGCTTCACGCTGCATACCCTGCTCCAGGCAGGTATGACGGCAGACAATGCTGAAATCCAAAATGGATTACAGTGGCTCCGCAAACAGGATCCGGTCAAGACTCACGAAATTTCGCTGCTGCTCGAAACACTGGCAGCCACCCGCGATGCGGAGCTTGATCTGCCGTTGATGAAACGATTGACGCAGAAGCTGGAGGTGGGAAAGTCCCAGGGAACGAATGACGGTGCCTGGAGTTTTGGCGCTGACGATATCCCGAACTATGCTCACTTTGCGGCGTTAGGTCTTTACGAAGCCGCACAACGGGGAGTGCCGGTTCAAACTGCGACCTGGCAGCGGGCTCGTGACCACTGGCTGAGTCGACAGAACCGGGATGGGGGCTGGGGATCACAGGGGAGCGGTTTCAGTCGGGGAGGCATCACGGCGGCAGGAATCGCTTACCTGGTCACAACCGAAAACCTGCTCCGCAGTCAACGCTTCAACATGAATGCAGACGGTTCGCCCCGCTGTTGTGGTGAAGCGTTCAAGGACCAAGCGATCGCAGCCGGCTGTCGCTGGCTGGGAAATCACTTCACGGTGACACATAATCCGAGTACCGATCCCAATTCAGATGGATCGGTCGGTTACCTGTATTATCTGTATTGCCTGGAGCGGGTCGGCCGTTTGACGGGACGACGTTACTTCACCAGCCAGTCCGGCAGACAATTCGACTGGTATCGCGAAGGAGCGAAGTACCTGATCGCACACCAGAATCCGATAACCGGCGCCTGGGTCGGCGCACCAGCGCTGCTGGAAGATTGCCCGATCCTTGCCACCGACTATGCGTTGCACTTCCTCTCCCGGGGACTGACGCCAAACTTAGCCGGTAAGCTCAAGTGGATTGGCGCGCCTGATGCAGCCCATGATTCAATCGACTATACGCCGCAGGATGTCTGGAATCTGGCACGTTATACCAGCCGCCTGCCAGACTGGCCGCAACAACTCACCTGGCAGTCAGTCAACATGAATCGCGCCGACGCCGATGATCTCAATCAATGCCCGTTGCTGATCCTGGATGTTGCGAATGTGGACCGTTTCACACCCGATCAAATGACTCTCCTGAAAACGTATCTGCAGGATGGCGGTTGCCTGTTTGCGCTGGGCGGCTGTCAAAGTGCCTCTCCCGATGCAGCCATGCAACAATTGATTTCGAAATTGTATCCCGCAGAGGAAGTCAAACTCCGCAAGCTGGAGCGAACGCATCCGGTCTATCGCAGCGAGTTTCGGTTGCTGGATCTGAAAACCGGCGATCCGCTGGTAGAGCTGTGGGGAGCCGAGACCGACTGCCGCACCTCCATTCTGTATTCACCCGACGATCTGGGCTGTCTGTGGGATCAATGGTCACCGCTGACTTTGACCGACCGTGCGCCAGAACGGGAAGCCAGTATTACTCGTGCGCTGCACGTGGGTGTGAATGTTGCAGCGCTCGCAGCAGGACGTGTGCTGATCAAGGAACTGGGGCCTGAGACCTCTGCAGAGCCTGCGTCCACAGAAAAGCGGATTGAACATCGGTTATTGAACATCGCTAAAATCCGTGCCTCGAACGAATGGGACGCCGCCCCGCATGCGTTGCAAAAACTGCTGCACGCCATGAATCAGGTTTCCGGCGGCCAGTTCGCGACCAATCCCAGCAATGTTCTGCTTTCGGATCCCCGGCTGTTCAAACATCCGCTGTTGTACCTGCATGGTCGTACTGGCTTCGTGCTCAGTCCGGAAGATCAACGCGTCTTGAAAACTCATCTGCTGCAGGGAGGCGTACTGTTCGCGGATGCCTGCTGTGGCGCGGTCGATTTTGATGCCGGTTTTCGACGACTGACCGAACAGCTGTTCCCGACTCAAAAGCTGGAACGCATTCCCGCTGACCATGAACTGTTTTCCACGAAAACCGGTTACGATCTGCGGCAGGTCCATTTCCGGAAACCACTTGACCTGCAGACCCGCTCAACTGAGGAACGCATTCAACTTGCAGCGCCTGTGGTCGAAGGCATCAAAGTCGATGGCCGTTATGTAATCCTCTACAGCCCACACGATCTGAGTTGTGCGATTGAGCACGGCGACAAAATCACTTGCGCCGGCTACACACAAGCTGACGCCATTCGCCTGGGCCTGAATATTGTCTGGTATTCGCTGCTGCATTAACTCGAATGCAGATGATCGTTGTAAGTGACAGTGGGAGCGCAACTCGTCTTCGATCAGAAATCGAACTTGGAACTTCATGATCAGCTGTGATAGAATTTTACAGAGCGGGCTTCACTTTATCTGGATGATTTTATGCAAACGAATTTAACACGCAAACGGTTTTTTGAAATCGATCTGCCCGTAGTTCTCAGGACGGCGAAAGTATTTTTCTCACGACCCGAAACACAATTACGCCTGGTGATTTACGCACAGTGTCTGTTTACCGTCATCCTGTTCTGCCTGGTGCATATTGGCTTTCGAACCCTCATTCCTTTTCTGCAGGCTCATCAGGCCATTGACTACTGGGTGCAGTTTCTCTCCCTGGTGCCGGTGATTTCGGTCTGTTTTGGTGTCGTATTTCTGCTGCTGTTTGGCACGCATCAATACCCGATGGGAGAGTCGTGGCTCTGTATTATCGTTTACGCCGCCAACTTCGTCGCCTCAATGACGTTCCTGCATGCTCTGCGGTTTGCTGATCTGCTGTGAAAACAATCAGGAGCGTTGCTGCTTTTCTTCCAGAACCATCCAGTCGGGCAGCGGGATGGATTTGCTGCGGGCGATGAGTAACAGGCAACCAATCACGATTACCAGAATCGGCACTTCCACATCCAACGAAATGCGACCGGTCTGACGCAGGACAGACAGGCAGCTGGCGATGATGAAAAAGGGGCCCATCACAACCGTTGATTTATCGATGCCATTGACGGCAAAAGAAAGTACCCCAATGCCAGCCAGCCCGAGTGTCCAGATCCAGTTGATGTGGGGCACGATGCCAAGCGTCGTCAACAGCCAGCCTGTCCCGATGCAGATAATCAACAGAGGCAGGATCAACGTTTTCCGGTCGGATTTGGCTTGAACAGTCTCCAGAGAGGTCGATGATGTTTCGTTCATGGCGCTGACTTTCTATTTTCAGGAGTGAGAAAAACGGGTTATCTGACTGAAAGGCGTAGCGAGGCAGAAAACATCACACTGTTCATAAAACATTTTTGCTAAATCTGAACATTCGAATCAGGTCGAATACGAAAATGGCTAATCTTACCGAAATTGCACTAACCTGACATAAAAGAGTGGCTGCAACCGAAAGCGGATCTGCTACAATCTGCGGGTCAGGGCGTAATGAATTCTTCCCGGATGCAGGGACTGTTTGATCGTGACGGAATGGAGTCGTCGTGCTGAAATCACTGTTTGCAGATAAGAATCGTTTCTGGCAGAGCGTGGTCATCACGCTGGGAGTCGTGATTGCGATCATCCAGTTTGTTCAGATTGCGAAAAAAAATCCGGGTGATTTTTATCTGCATTGGCGCTCGGGGGAATTAATCGCGACCGGCGAATTTCTCTACGTCAATAATCACAATTATCCCTATCCCCCCTTCTGGGGATTTGTCCATGCGCCGCTGGCCAGCTTCTCGATGCAGACCGCTTATCTGCTGATTTACCCGCTGTTTTTTATCTCTCTGTTTCTGCTGATCTGGGTTTTAAACCGCATGAGCGAGGCTCATTTCCCCCTGCTGCGCAACCAGTTGTTCTGGGTACTGACCGCGGCGATCTTTCTGGCCAGCCGCTACCTGATCCGGGACATGCTGGAGTGTGGCGTGAATCTGGCGTTAGTGGCGCTCTCGTGGCTGGGTGTCTATCTCTGGTCCAGGAAAAAGGAACTGTGGGGCAGTATTCCGCTGGGCTTTGCGATGGCCCTCAAGTGCACGCCCAGCCTGTTCTGGATCTATTTCATTCTGAAGCGTGAATGGAAAATGGCGATCTACACATTTCTGGCAGCGGCGTTTTTCACGCTCTCACCCATGCTCAAACTGGGTTATACAGAATACCGCCGGACCTTTGAGCACTGGGGAACCATCGTCGCGCGAGGTATGCTGGAACCCAATCCGATCCGCTGGATGGGGGGCGAGATTCCGCTGGCCAATATGTCGTTCAAACCGGCACTGGCTCGCTACCTGATGCATTTTCCCAAAGAACACGAAGCCCGACTGGACTCTCCCCTGTATCTCGATTTCCTGGATCTGTCGCCGCAAACATCGCTGTGGATCATCAAAGCAGTAATGCTCTGCTTTCTGGTGTTTATTGGCTGGAAATTTCGCAGGCATTATGAAGACAGGAACGACGAACGTATTTTGTGGGAGTGTGCGATCATCTCGATTATGATTCTACTCTATTCGCCGGTCACCTGGGGGCAGCATTGCGTAGGGATTTTTCCGGGTATGTACCTGCTGGTCCGTTGCGCCACCAGTCGTCAGAACTTTACCAGGCCCTTGAAAATCGGCATTGGCCTGTTTGTGTTTCTGATTCTGATTTTGAACCGCACCTTTATCGGCAAGTTTTACAGTGAGGTGATGAGCACGTATCACATCGCCACGTTTGCGTTCATCGGGATCATCTTTTTCCTGTTGAAGCGCCACGAAAATGTAACGCGGGAGCAATCTCAGAAATCAGAGTCAGTTACAGCCGCTCCTTAAAGGCTTCACCGTCTGACATGGAGGGCTGGCAGTCACAGCGTGTGCAATCAGGAAACGTATTGACCGAGTATGATAGCTTGCGAGGCGCTGTGGTAAAATGAAATGCGATCCGCTCTGCAGTGAAAAAGTGCAGACCGCATAAAAAAACAGAGCCACCCTTTGATCAGAGGTGGCTCTGCCTGATTACCAATCGTTATTACGAAACGATCTTATCGAGGAGTAGACGCATTATTTTTCGTAGGAAGCCTGGTTCAGCTTGGAAGGCGCGGGTGGCACGGCAGGTGCGTCCTGTTGCGGCGCTGGGGCAACTTCCGGCTCTGGAGTAACTGGGCTTCCAGTCGAGTAATAAACGGGGCCACTGAACTGCTGACCGCCACGACAGTGTTTGCAGCCACGTCCGCGACAGGCACTGCAGTCACGTGTGTGATACATGCTTGGATCGGGTGGTGGAGGCAGCATGCCTGCCCGTGGTTGCCAGGTTGGTACGGTCTGGTAGTAGAAACCAAGCTGAGTAGTATCGGTCGGCATATAAATCTGCGGGTAGTTTGCAGGTCCGACAGGTCCGGGTTGCCCCATGTACTGATTGGAGTAATACCGCTGGTATTGCACGGGAGTGCGTTGAATCATCTGAGCGGAAGGAGGACACCAGCCATGACCGGGTGAAGTGTGACACTTTCTTAAGAAAGCTCTTCCTTCCCGCGAGGTGTAATTCCGGTAGACGCCATCGCCGTCAAAGCGGTTGGAATAACCGGGAGGGCAGTTGTATTCGTAGCCCCCGCCCCGCACGTGATGACCAACCTGCTGGATCTGACCATTACTGGCAGCCGTATTCTCATCTGCGCTGGCGGTCAGAGCAGTGTGAGCCATGACGCCGGTCACTGCGAGAATGGCCAGCATATGCACGTTTAAGATTCTCATATCAATCTTCCTGGACCCGATTGAGGATTTTAGTGTATTAGATTATTGAACGATGCGAGTGACCGGAGTCAAACGGCTTGAAGGTACGCCCCAACCGTAGTTGTAAGTGGAATGCACATTGGGAGCCAGGGGAACCGCGATGGGAACACCATAACCCTGAGCACCATACAGACGACCGTCACGTGCATCGAACTGATAAGGATCGACGGCGTAAGTCATTTTGTAGTGTCCAATGGGAGCACAACCTTTTCCACCACATCCGGTGGGAATGAAGTAACCAAACTTGCAGCGGAAAAATTCCCGCAGCGAGCCTCGTTTTCCGATTCCGGCTGAGGTTCGGTATCCTTTACCAGCACCACCGGCCCGACAATGAGGGCAATCACCGCCGGGATAGGAAGCACCGTCGGAGTAAGAGTAAACGTGATTTTGTTTACAGTTACATTTATCGTGGATGTAACCCGCCTGCTGAATCGGGGAGGCTTGTTTCTGATTCAGTTTCAGACTGCCCGGTTCGCCGGCCTGCAGGTGTGAAGCAGACAGGACTGTCATGATCCCGGCAACGACAACGAGCCCTGCTAATCTATAAGTGAAGTTCTGCATTTTAATATTCCTGATCGTTTCTCTGAGTACCTGACTCAGTGTGATAAACGTTTTCGGGTTGAGACTGTTTGTTCCTGGATGACAGCTATCTGATCATCGGCGGAATGAATCGTGGGAAGAAACCGAAGTCTGATTTATATTTTACGTTGACCCGGGTTCCTTCCAGCTTCCAGCGTTCGTGAGACCGCATGCCGAAGGGAGTCCAGATCCAGCCACCTTTGACGTTGTAGTAGTAAGGCCCATACATGGCGTTGTATTCATGGGCATACAACATTTCCTGAGGAGCCAGTGCCTGGTTGGTGATAATGGTCCGTCCGACATAATCGGGGATACCCGGTTTAGGACTGGGGTACAGGGGTGCCTGCAGTTGTGGATATCCAGGCAGTACATTCATGCCTTCCATCACAGGCAGTGGCTGAGCGGCTTTATATTGTTTGTGATCTTTGAAATGCCCGTGACCATAGCTGATGGGGCGTGCCTGTTGCGCGTTTTCAAAGGGAGCCGGCGTCGAGGTAATAATATTCGGCTGATTGCTGACCTGCTGAATGTAGTACGGAGATGCACTGCGACGTCCCAGTGTCGGCCGTCTGGAAACAGGTGTCCGGCTGCTTCTCACCTGGGCCGTTTCCTCGGTGTGAGCCACTTGTTGCACGTGATTCTGTTTGTCAGCAGAACTGGTAAACTTACGCTTGAACCAGCTGATCGGATTATACTTCGATGATTTCGAAACAGATTCCTGCTGGACAACCGCATTATTGACCGCACCCGGTTCAGCAGCCTGTAATGCCGGCGCCATCAGTAAAAATGCCGGTAACAGTCCGGTAAGCAGGGTTACCTTCAGACTCGCCTGAGCCATAACAATCCCTCCCTGGATTTTTATTGTGGGGTTTCCACCAATGAGACTAGGTCAGAGGCTCGTCCAACCCCCGTCAGTCAATTATAATGATCAATTGTCTTCTTTCAGAACCAGTCGTGGTTCACAAACCAGGCAATGCCACTTCACCAAGACCGAAGTTCAGTTAGAAATTCTGGGAATTTCACTTTTCAGAGTTCCGGCACTTTTTGTATGTTTCAATCGCCCGACAGCGACCCTCTCAAAAAGAAAGCCACTAGTCCAAATTTCGGCTGGCAGGAATCGTCGGAATGAGTCATTTTGTAACCACAGTGACGATTCGTCCTATTTTCCCGAATTATTGTCTATTTAACGGGTTACGAGCGGCCTTATCTGTTCAATAATCGTTTCAACAGATACAATCCTCAATGTTTTCACAAACAGAAAATTTGACATATTTTTCTTAAGCTACCAGGCGAATTGACCCGAATTCTGAATAAGGCCCCCCACATTCAGAAGCAGAAAACAGTCAGAGGCCGACTGTTTTTTCGGGGCATTGAACAGATTAATTGGAGAGACCCTTGGCTAAGCGAAAATCGGCCAATAACGGCACAGCAGGCAACGGAACACCGGGCACCGAATCAGACCGCATCGAATATGTTCCCATCAGTGATGTGACGCGACGTCGCTATCTGAATTATGCCATGTCCGTGATCACCTCACGTGCCCTGCCCGATGTGCGGGACGGCTTGAAACCGGTACAACGTCGCATTTTGTATGTGATGTATCACGACTTACGATTGATGGCCAATGCGAAGCCACGTAAGTGTGCGAAAATCTGCGGGGACACCACAGGGAACTATCATCCACACGGCGATGCTTCTGTATATGACGCGCTGGTGCGACTGGCTCAGGATTTCAACCTGAGAAGTCCGTTGATCAATGGTCAGGGAAATTTCGGTTCCATCATGGGCCTGCCTGCAGCGGCCGCCCGTTATACCGAAGCACGTCTGACGGGGATCGCGGAACATCTGATGAACGAACTGCGTTATCAGACCGTGGAAATGCGTCCCAACTATGATGGCACACGCGATGAACCGGTTGTGCTGCCGGCCCGCTTCCCCAACCTGCTGGTCAATGGGGTCCACGGGATTGCAGTGGGGATGGCGACCAATATCCCGCCTCACAACCTGGGTGAGGTCATCAAAGCCTGTGTGCATCTGATCCACCATGACGATGCGACCGTGGCCCAGTTGATGAAACATATCAAAGGCCCTGACTTTCCGATGGGCGGCCGAATTGTGACAGACAAGCGGTCTCTCACCGCGGTTTATAAAGAGGGGCGTGGCCCCGTGAAAGTGCGTGGCGAATGGAAGCCCGAACCAGGCACGCGCACGAAAGGTGTACAACGACTTGTCGTGTATTCGGTCCCCTATGGTGTGGAAACCGGTTCACTGCTGTCGGAGATCGGCGGGATTGTTGAGTCGCGGAAACTGCCTCAACTGGTGGATGTGGCTGATGAAACGGATGACAAGAATGGCCTGAAAATCGTACTGGAAATCAAACCAGATGCGGACCCGGAAACCGTGATGGCCTTTTTGTACAAACACACGAATCTGGAGCAGAATTTCTCGGTCAACATGACCTGCCTGGTACCCGATGAATCGGAAGTACTCGTGCCTCGGCGTTGTGATCTGAAAGAAATGCTGCAGTATTTCCTGGACTTCCGGTTTATCTCGGTTCGGAAACGTTTTGAATACCAGCTGCAGTTGCTCGAACGGCGGATTCATATTCTGAAAGGTTTTGCGATCATTTTTAATGATCTGGATAAAGCCCTCAAACTGATCCGCGCCAGCAGTGGAAAACAGGATGCCGCCAAAAAGCTGATGGCTAATTTTCCCCTGGATGAAATCCAGACGATGGCCATCCTCGAATTGCAACTCTACCGGATTTCGAAGCTGGAAATCAACACGATTCGCGAAGAGCTGGCAGAGAAAGAAGCCGAAGCGGAAAAAATTCGAAAGATTCTGGCGTCTGACAAACGACTCTGGAAAGTGGTGGAAAATGAGCTGAAAGAACTGGCCGACGAATTTCCGGAAAAGCGCCAGACCAAACTGGGTTCCTCGGAAGAGATTACCGAGTTCGATCCGCAAGCCTATATTGTTCGCGAAAATACGAACGTGGTCGTCTCGCGGGAAGGCTGGATTAAACGCGTGGGACGCTTGAAGACAAAAGAAGGCACCCAGGAGTTGGCCAAAACCCGAACCCGCGAAGGGGACAGTGTGCTGGCAGTCGCACCGGGGAGCACGCTGGACCATGTCGTATTCTTCTCGAGTGATGGTGTGGCTTACACGCTGCCGATTGAACAGGTCCCTGTTTCTTCGGGCTATGGTGAACCGCTGTCGAAGCATGCCAGGATGAGCGATGGTGCCGTTCTGGTGGCGGCGGTAACGACAGACAGTCGATTCACCCCAGGGGACAAAGCGACAAAAAAGCAGCCCCTTCCCACGCCTCACGTTTTGATCGTGACTGAAAAGGGGCAGTTTATGCGAATCTCGTTCAGCCTGTTCCGGACAGCGTCGACCAAAGCAGGTCGCAAATACTGCCGCCTGGGTAAGGATGACCGTGTGGTGTATGCGGGGCTGGTCGAAGACGCAGAAACCATGTTTATCGCCACCCAGGACGCCCGCGTTCTGCATTGTGAAATCGAAGAAGCCGCCCTGCTCTCGAATGCGGGCAAAGGGGTAAAGGGCATCAGGCTGGAAAAAGGAGACCAGGTGATCGGTGTTCTGCAGCTGACCCGTCCGAGCGACTGCCTGCGTGTGATCAATACCGCAGGCAAAAAAATGACCTTCGGGCAAATGAAATATGGAGTCACTTCACGCGGTGGCAAAGGTGTGAAAACCAGTCAGCGAAGCGGGTTTGCAGAGATCCTCTATCCGCCCATTGAAGTGGTCGACTGGGACGAACTGGGAGACGACGAAGCATAAACTGATCGTATCTCGACTTACGGTTCCCTGGATCAACACCTATAATCTCGTTTTCGTTCGCGTTTACAATAGAGAAAAATCAGTAAAACTATTATGGCAACTGCAGCAAAAACAACCGGCGCAAAAAAATATTCGGCTGACGACATTGAAGTCCTGGAAGGGCTGGAGGCGGTCCGTCGCCGTCCTTCGATGTATATCGGTGGCGTTGATATTCGTGGCCTGCATCACCTGCTCTGGGAAATCGTTGATAACTCGGTCGACGAATATCTGGCCAAGGAAGCTGATACCATCACCGTCACCCTGCATAAAGATGGCGCTTCCTGCAGCGTGAAAGACAACGGCCGTGGCATTCCCGTCGATAAGCATTCCAAAACCAAAAAGTCGGCTCTGGAACTGATTCTCACGACACTGCATGCCGGCGGAAAGTTCTCTGACAAAAACTATGCCCGCAGCGGTGGTCTGCATGGTGTTGGATCCTCCGTGGTGAATGCATTGTCTACCGAGATGGTGGCGACGGTTGTGCGCGACGGCCATCAGTACGTGCAGCGGTATAAAAAAGGTAAACCGACGACCCCCGTTAAAAAGGTAAAGCCATTCCGCGGACATGGAACCGAAATCTATTTCCGCCCGGATGATGATATTTTCCGTCGCGTGCACTTCAACGCCGACACGATTCGCCAGCACCTGGAAGATGTTGCCTTTATTCATGGCGGCTTGAAAATCACGTTCCGCGATGAAGTCAAAAAAGAGACACATGAACTCTCGCATCCGGAAGGGATTCGTGGCTACCTGGAAAAACTGACACAGGAACAACAGAAAAAGCCTGTTCACGAACAGCTGTTCTTCGCGGAGAAAGAAGACAAGAACATCCGTGTGGAAATTGTTTTAAGATGGACCGATGCCACGGATGAGCAGATTCGCAGTTATGTGAACGGGATCCGCACCCATGCCGGGGGAACACACGAAAGCGGACTGCGCTCGGGGATTGCCAAGGCGGTCAAAAATTATATGGACGTGCACAATATCAAGCACAAAGGGCTGTCGATTACCACGGACGACATCCGTGAAGGCGTGCTCTGCCTGATATCAGTGTTCCATAATGATCCGATGTTTCAGGGTCAGACCAAAGAGAAGCTGAATAATCCGGAAGTCAGCGGCTTTGTTGAAGGGATCATTCGGCCTCTGCTGGAAACCTGGTTGAACCAGAACCCGAGTATCGCTGATGCGGTCGTGGGGCGGATCGTCCTGGCGGCGCGGGCGCGGATGGCCAGTCGAGATGCCCAGAAAGAAGTGCGGCGGAAATCGGTCACGAACCGCAAATCGACACTGCCGGGCAAACTGCTCGACTGCCGTTCGAATAAGCCGGAAGAATCGGAACTGTTTCTGGTCGAAGGTCTGTCGGCGGGTGGGACGGCGGCAATGGGGCGTGACAGCCGCATTCAGGCGGTACTGCCTCTGCGGGGTAAGGTCTTGAATACCGAATCGCTGGCCATTTCCAAAATCATGGGGAACCAGGAAATCAAAGACCTGGTGGAAACACTGGGAACCGGGATTGGTCCAAATTTTGAGATTATGAATCTGCGTTATAACCGCATCATCCTGCTGATGGATGCCGACAGCGATGGTTATCACATCAGTACGCTGCTGCTGACATTCTTCTTCCGGCATATGCGGGAACTGATTCGTCAGGGCAAGCTGTTTCTGGCCCAGCCGCCACTGTATTGCATCAAGGTGGGTAACGAGAAGCACTATGCCCAGGATGATGCCCAGAAGGAAGAGATCGTCGAATCACTGGGAGCGAACCGCAAGTACGAGATTGGTCGCTTTAAAGGTCTGGGGGAAATGACCGCCAGCGAACTCAAAGAGACGACGCTGGACCCCAAACACCGCGTATTACTGAAAGTGGATATCGACAGCCAGCTGGAAGCGGACGCCACATTCGCACAACTGTTCGGAAAAGATGCCAGCCTGCGTTACGACCTGATCATGCAGGAAGCGATTGAAGCAGACGACATCGATTATTGATCACGACTGTTTTAACGGCCGCTATAAAAAAAGAGGCGAATCAAGCGATTCGCCTCTTTCATTTTTCAGCTCAGACTTGAGTAGTCTGACTATTTTACGGAAGCAGTTTCTGCCGGTTCGGGTGGCAGAGGCAGCTTGCTTTCATTCTTTTCAACTGTCAGATCGTTTCCGACGGTGATCGTCAACCAGCCATCGTTGGCTTTGATGCCAGTGATGTCCAGATAGACGGTCCGGTTTTCCAGCTTGGCTTTGATCTGTGAATCTTCGACACGATCCGGAAATGCCTTTTCCATTTTGCTGCGAACCACGCCGGCCCGAGCGATCTGAGAAGCAATCCGTTCTGGTCGAACGACGGCTGATGATTTGACATCACCACGTGTGATGTAAATTTTGTCACCGTCGACTTTGAACTGCAGAGGTACCGTGATAATCTGAGTTGGCACAGCGGTTTCGCCCTGCTGTTCAAAACCACAACGCAGGATCAGATTCAGCGTATTGTCTGTAATCTGCACCCGAATAGGATCGTGGTCATCGAAGGCCAGGATATTGGGTCCTTTATCTGGATCAACGGGAGGTCGTTCCAGTTTGACTTTACGTCCCAGGACATCTTCGATTGATTTTTCAAATTCGGTGATCAGGTCCTGGTCTGTAATTTTACGGCCTTCCAGGTTCATGCGGGAAAGGCTGTTATTCATAACTGATTCATGCAGTTGCACCACAACACTTTCATCGGGAGTGATGGTCAGTGGTGGCGAATTGGCAGCCAGTTCGCCGGTATCCATCAGCCGGGTGCGAATGTAAAGATGCGTGTCTGTCGAAGCGAAGCTGCGGGCTGTGGGGAACAAACCATTATCCTGCAGACGCTTATTCAGCTTTCCGCCGACCTCTTCATTGGCACGGCCAATGCGTTCGTCAACTTCTTCATCAAAGCGGGGACGAACCCGATCACGCACGCGTTGTGCAGCAATTGCTTCTGCTTCGCCTTTGAGTTCAGCAGTACGACGGTAAGCCATGTTGCGACCAATGCCGGCCAGCAGGGGAATGCCGTCCAGTTTGGTGCTGGCACCGACGGTGGTATTATTGGCGGCGACTTCCACCCAGGCAGGCTGAGTTACGAACAGGTCGCCATCAAAGTTGATTTCCTTGGTACCCCAGATCTGATGATGACCCGATGTGTAAATCGTGGCCTGGCTGGTTGTACCGGAAGTTTCACTGTTTGTAACACCATTCAGTGTTAAATCAAATCGCAGTGTAGAATCGCTGGGTTTGAAATCCACGCCGATTTCGGTGGTTGTGGCCTGATTTCCGGTCACGTATGCACCCAGAATGCAGTCGACAACAGGACCGGTTTCGCAGGTGCTGTCATGGATCAGACGGTTGATGAAGTCTTCAGCAACCATGACCCGCAGATTGTAGTTGAAGTAATTGTTTCGCAGAGCAGTCGTGAGGGGCTCCAGTCCACCGGCCAGTTCCTGACGCAGCAGAGCATAAGCCTTACGTGCTTCGAATGCGTTCTTATTGCTTTGAGTAGCTTCATACTCTTCGAGGTTGCTGACCAGAGTCGTCAACTGCGTGCGAACTTTACCAGCGTCAATCTTGGTCGCACCTGGTTTCGAATCAGCCAGAAGCGCACGGACGGTTTTTTCCAGGTTCTGGAACTGAGGACGGTTGAAGAATTTTCGCTGTTCGGCATCGGTTAATGCGCCCCGCTCTTCAAATTTCTTTTTGAGCGATTTCAGCAGATCCATCAGTTCAACTTCGGAATAGCTGTTTTTCAGTTCTTTCTGCAAATCATTTAACTGCAGGTAATCGACCCAGCTGTTTCCATTATCCATGCTATCCAGGTATTTTTTCAGAGCAGCAGCAGCTTTCGCCACTTTGTTCTGCTGTGATTTCAACTGGGCAGCTTTGACGGCAGCGACATCGACTTCCAGTGTTTTCAAAACCGCATCCGCGATTTCCACACGACGCTGCAGGCGGCCGGTGTAGTCAGCGAGAACAGCCTGACCTTGTGCATCCTTGATCTTTGTCTGCAGTGCTTTCAGAGTCTGCTTCTGCTGATCCAGAGTCTGGTCTGATTCGTAGAGTTTGGCCAGCAGATCACCAACCTGTTGATCCCAAGTGGCCCACTTGCCTTCCAGTCCTTCCGGAGCTTCCGAAAGATCTTCCGGAACTTCGGGTGGTAAAATGCCCTGCAGACCCACGTCTGCTTTTTCCGGCTTCTTGTCTTCGACAGCCATTGTGGTTGTGACAACCAACGCCAGGCTGGCTAATCCTAAAACTGCCAAGCCGAGTACACCAAAATATTTCTGGTTCTTTCTGGTTCGGTTTGATTCCTTGAGAAGCATATCTGATCTCACTCCGTCGACAAAGGGATTCGAATAACGGTCTCCACCATTCACAAGAACGCGGGACACCAAAGGCCCTCATTAATGGTAGTAGGGGTGGAAACTACCGTTGTAAAATAATTTATCGTCATTTAGCAGCAGGGAATGTGTGTTGAATTCATACATCCCCACAGCCAATTAACTTTTCCAGTATCAAACTCCGCAAAACCATATCTACATACAGGTTTCAAAAATAATATTTTGAGATTGCAGAATTCCTGTTGTTTTTCGTGGCGAAAATCAGGACCGGCGATACTGGCCAGACACCCTATTCATTAAGATCGTCAAAGTCAGCCGGCCATTTTTCAACATACATCATCACACTCTCTCTGCGCAGTCTAGTGGACCCACAAATATTGTGCAATCAACCAAAGCAGCTTGTATTCGCAACATTACCAAAACATGCGAATGTTCACCACATCTGCTCTCTGAACCTGCTTTTCGTCCTGAAAATGCCTGCGAAAACCCCTTCTTCCTTATACTAAGTGATGCAGATACAAATTCGGGCTGAATAATCAATGGGTTCGATTTGGAATTTGGGAAGCGGGACCGTACATTGGTCATTTCAGACAATAAATCCAGCTCAATGTATAAAAGGACTTTCACTTGGATTTTCAGCAGGTCCTGACGCCACCTCAATTCGCCGCCGTCTCCCATCACCAGGGACCATTACTGGTACTGGCGGGACCAGGCTCAGGAAAAACCCGTGTTATCACCCACCGGATCGCCTCGCTGATCCATGCGCACGTTCCCGCCCATCAGATTCTGGGAATCACTTTCACCAACAAGGCAGCGGATGAAATGGGCGAACGGGTCAGGCAGCTGATACCCGACTCGCGTGTGGAGATTTCAACCTTTCATAAGTTTTGCGTCAAAATCCTGAGACGATACGGCAGAGGCGTGGGACTGGACAGTAACTTCTCGATTTTTGATACGACCGATCAACAGCAGCTCATCCGCTTCGTATTGAATGAATTAGACATCGATACCGTGGCGTATAACCCTTCGACCATCGCGTCGATGATCAGCCGCGCCAAAAATGATCTGATTACCGTAGATCGGTTCGTGGAAGTTTACCAGGAATCGGTGGGCGATCATCTGCAGGCTGTCGCAGCTCGCGTGTATCCGATGTATCAGAAACTGCTGCTCGAATCGAACGCGGTTGACTTTGACGATTTATTACTGCACGTCGCCAGTTTGCTCAAAGGTTCCCCCGAATTACGGGCGACACTGGATGAACGTTATCAGTACATTTTAGTTGATGAATACCAGGATACGAACCTGGCGCAGTATCAGATCATCATGGGACTCTCGCTCAACACACGTAATCTGTGTGTCACCGGAGATCCCGACCAGTCGATTTACGGCTGGCGGGGGGCGAAGATTGAAAACATCCTGCAGTTTGAGCGGGATTTCCCCGACTGCAAAACCATTCGACTCGAACAGAATTTCCGCAGTACCAAAGAAATCCTTCGGGTCGCCGACGATCTGATTTCTCACAATCAGCGCCGCAAAGTCAAATCGCTGTTTACAGAAAACGAGGAAGGTTCGCCGGTCGAGCTGCTCTGTTTTCAGGATGAGCGGCACGAAGCCGACGACATTGCCAGACGCATTCGCAACGCCGTCGATCAGGGAAAGCAGGAATATACGGATTACGCCATCTTTTACCGGGTCAATTCGCTGTCGCGCGAACTGGAGCTGGCGCTGGCCCGGCATAAAATTCCCTACCAGCTGGCAGGCAGCGTTGCCTTTTATGAACGCACGGAAGTCAAAGACCTGCTCTCCTATCTGAAACTGGTCAACAACCCCGACGATCGCGTCGCGTTCTCCCGCATCGTCAATAAACCACTGCGCGGCATCGGCAAAACGACGCAAAACAAACTGATTCGCTGGGCCGACGAGCGGGGCATCAGTCTTTTGGAAGCCGCCCATCAGGCAGCAGACTGCCCGAAGCTTTCTAAACGGGCGGCGACCATGGTGGCACGGTTTGCCAAAATGATTAACGGATTTTCAATGGCCGACTCGGGATCCGTCGCGCACCTGATGGAAAATATCATCGACAGTACGCGAATGGTTGACAGCTGGAAAGAAAGTCCGGACGAAGCGGATCAGCAGCGGATTGCGAACGTCAATGAATTACTCTCCACTGCCAAAAAGTATGATGACGTTTATGGTGAAGAAACGACGCTGGAAGGTTTTCTGGAAGTCAGTACGCTGGCCAGTGCAACAGACCAGCTGGATACAGACGCGGGGCGCGTGACGCTGATGACGCTGCATGCGGCGAAAGGCCTGGAATATCCGGTGGTGTTTATTGTCGGTGTCGAGCAGAACCTGATTCCTCATGAACGGGTGCTGCGTGAAGAATTCCGCGACGGACTGGAAGAAGAGCGCCGCCTGTTTTTTGTGGGGATCACCCGGGCCGAACAGAATCTGTACCTGACACAGACACGCGAGCGCTCCATGCGCGGCCGTCCCTGGAGAACCATTACCAGCGACTTCCTCAAAGAAATCAATGTGGAATTCAACGATCAGTCGGCTGATGAACTGTTCAAATCCCGTTCGCACTTCGATGATTTTGTGGAATCCGTCAAGCGGGGCGAGATTGACACGGCCGCTTTGAAAGCAGCCAACCCGGAACGTCCCCTGCTGATGACCGGGGCAGATCTCCTCAAGGATGCGCCCCAGGCTGCAGAAATCCCGCAGGGATTTTCGGTAGGTATGCGGGTCAGACATCCGCGGTATGGCGTGGGAACGGTAATGGGCATCAGTGGTTTTGCCCGCAAACGAATGGTGAATGTCCTGTTTGACGATGCCGACGAACCACAGACCTTTGTCGCCGCACATTGCCCCCTGCAACCGTTAGGATTGCGCTAACCCGGCGCTGGTTCAAGCGGATCACAGCTGCTTGCCGATAAACCCGATTGGCGCCTGCCATTAATTCTGTGGAAGAATAAACTGGTAGTGTCGCAGTCTTTTCTCACTTAAACAGACTTCGGGTTCTCTCATGCCGCCACGTAAACGACCACCGGCGAATTCCAGGTTCCAGGTTCGCAAACCAGCCGACCCCGGTGTGCATCTGGAACCCTTTCTGCATTACCTGGAAGCGGAATGCGGGATGGCAGCGAATACCGTCTCCGCGTATCGCTCGGATATAGTACAGTTTCTGGACTGGTACCGCATGCAGAAACCGGTTCCGCTGAGTGAAGTGGATCTCGCTTTTCTCTCCGGCTATCTGCAGCATCTCAATCGGCGCAAGCTGGCGGCAACAACTGTTTCCCGACACCTGGTCACGCTCAAGCTCTTCTTTCGCTACCTGGTGCTGGAAGGCGTGCTCGCCGAAAGTGTCGCCGACCTGTTGAACTCGCCTAAGCTCTGGAAATATCTGCCGAAAGTTCTCAGTCCGGAAAAAGTCAATCAACTGCTCGCTGCTCCCTCCCGCCAGGATCGCTATCCGCTCCGCGACCGGGCGATACTGGCGATGATGTATGCGACCGGCTGCCGCGTGACAGAGATCGTCACTCTGCCTTTGAACTCGGTGAAGCTGACGGAAGGCTATGCCCGCTGCGTGGGAAAAGGAAACAAGGAACGCATGGTGTCATTAAATCCGGTCGCGGTCGCTGCAGTGGAAGCGTACCTGCGGCATGAACGCCCCGTGCTGACAAGGCGCAATACAGCAGAACAGGCGCTCTTTCTGAATCGGGGAGGCAAGCAGCTGTCGCGGGTCATGGTCTGGAACATCGTCAAGAAAAATGCGGCACGAGTGGGCTGCAGTAAAGAAGTCAGTCCACATACACTGCGTCACAGTTTCGCGACACACATGATGGCCGGCGGAGCCGAGATCCGCGCGTTACAGGAACTGTTGGGACACGCCAACATCCGCACGACCCAGATTTACACGCACGTCGATCACAGTCGCTTGAAAGCCGTGCATCAGATGTATCATCCGCGTGGCTGATTAAAACGGGTCCATCAGTTTGCCATCGCCACGATTCCCCAGTTGCTCAAGCAGTCCGGGATCGATATTTTCAGAAATGAAGCGAACCGAACCGTCTCCCAGTCCGATGTTTGCACCGCCGACATGATAACTGCCAAACCCGCCGACGTTTAACAGTGGATCGATGGGGTCTTTTTCCTCTTCCTCTTCTTCAGAAGTGGGATAATAGGAACCTCCCCAGCCGCCTCCATATCCAGGCAGATCTCGATTAATGGAGCCGGTATTCCGCAGACTGGCGCGCGTTCCGGAGAGCCAGCCGAGGTTGGTATCATCATAGAGATGCTCGCCGATAAAGATCGTATTGCTGCTGCCGTCGGTGATTTGATCATAAGTGATGCTACTGTTTAAAAACATGACTCCCGAGTTGTTCACGTCGATCGGTGCTTCATCGGCGTTATAACAGGCCGCGTAGTTTGTCTGAAACAAGGGGAGGTTATTATCAATGGGCACTTCCAGGATGGGTCCTTTAGGATCAGAAGGACAACTTAAAAATGAAATCGGCCTTTTGCGCACTTCGTAATTGGCTTCGGTATACACACTTTGTTTGAAGTCAATATGCCGATAAACAATCGCCTGATCGACAAACGGCATAAGTCCGCCGAGCCAGCCCATGTCATAACCTTTGGGTTCATTTTTGACAGGTCCCGTCTGGTTGTAGACACCGGCCGGCAGAACTTCAAACGCCATTTCGTAGTTTTGCAGCGCAAGGCCGATCTGCATCAGATTGTTTTTACATGTCGTACGCCGCGCCGCTTCGCGGGCCTGTTGTACGGCGGGCAGCAGTAGCGCAATCAGGATCGCGATGATCGCTATCACAACCAGCAGTTCAATCAGCGTGAAGCCGCGACGCTGCAGACTCTGGTAATATCGGGGGGTCTCTTTTTTCATCATCTGTGTTTCCTGAAACAATAATACCAACTCATTTAAAATCAGGTAAATTATAAGGACGGATCGCTGACCCGTTCCGTGTGGTCATAAAATTATTTTTTTTGTTCGGGTAATCGTATCAGTCTGATTCTCAGGGTATTTCACTCGTGCCTGGATCGACAGTCGACGATCTGCTTCCCCGTCACCTTCCGTTTCCAATACAATTTCTGCGGAAGCAGCATAGCGGGTTCCCAGTTCTTCCGGATCAATCTGCCAGACTTCCCCCTGGTATTCGGAATTCGTCAATCGTCGCTGTGCAGCGCGCTCCAGAGCCGACTCGACAAGCCAGTCTGCCTGCACCTGCAACTGTTCCTTCAGCATTTGCCGTCTCTGCATTAATGTCGATTTCAGCAGGGAAGCCATCACCAGTGAAATCAACAATAGACAGATCATGACAATGACTAACACTGCCCCCTGGCGCGTTTTTTTCTTCTGAGTTTCCATTTCTGATTTGTAGTCGAGACGCATACGTTTGACCCTGTCACTCGGTTTTTTTTGTTTCTTTTTCTGGTTGTTTCAGCTTCAAATCCGCCAAACGATAATCATGGCCGATGGTGGAAATGATGGATAATTCCTGAACAGCCGGCCTCCCGGATTGATCTGATTTACTGTAGTTTTTACTCAATACACGCTGTAATGGATCGGGTTCTTCAATGGAAATTCCTGCACGATGCAGTCGCTGCTGTTCAAAAAATTGAGCGTGACTCCCCTCCGGCAGATAAAAGACATCACGGTGCGCTACTTCACCCTGGCTGGTGACCACTCGGAAGATCTGATGCTGGTCAATGCGATACGTCACACTCCGTTTGTCCGGCTGTTGAAGCGTGATTTCTGTGCCCCCCTCTGCGGGAAGCCGGACGTCATCGGCGGCATGGATGTCTGCGCGAAACAGATGGGAAAAGCGCTGGAACGAAGATCCCAGCCAGGCGGCTTTACTGGTTTCCCGTTCAGCGCGGAGTATGGTATGCATGGTCGTCATACTGATGCCCATCAGCACCGAGGCGATGCCCATGGCCACCACGACTTCCACCAGAGAAACCCCCGGGGGACAGCCATATTGTCTGATCGAAATAGTAAACCCGCGTCGCTGCATTACTGCTGTTCCTTCAGGCAGACCCACGAAGTGAGACTTACCGGCATTGCTCTGATTCCCTGCTGGTTTTTCCAGCCCAACTGGACCCGAATTTTTTTCATCTGCTTGACATCAGTCGCATCACTGATTTTGATTTGCAACCTGGCATCAGGCAGTTGCCTGACTGCACTTTCCGACAAGGCGAACTTATCCACGATTGACTGCTGTACCTGATCGTATGGTAAAGCGACCACGCGTTCCATCAGATTTTCCACTTCCACGATCGCTATCTGGCGGCGTTCGGTCTGTCTGCGTTCACGATGCACCCAGTAGATCGCTGGCACCACAATCATGGAGACGGTCATCAGCAGCACGCCGGCCACCATCATCTCCACCAGAGTAAATCCGCGCCGTCGACATCGCCGTGATGCGTCACGACTTGAACAGGCTCTCTGATTCTGATTTTGATTTCTCACGTTTCAACCGTTTTCTGAGGTTAAGACAGGGCATGCATGATGGTTACCAGTGGCAAAAACAATCCGATGACGAATATTCCCACTAAACAGCCCACGCCTAGAATAAAAGCAGGTTCCAGATATTCCCGTATCAGTGCCAGGCGATAATTAATGCGCCGCTCAATCCCTTTGGCAATCGCTTTGAGTGCCCAGCTTAAATTGCCCGCCCGCTGCGCTGACTGTAACAGACGCACTTCACTGGGCGTCAGCAGACTGTAGTCATGCAGTGACGTCCAGCAGTCGTTCCCTTTATGAACATCTTCCAGGATCGCGTTAAAGCGGGCAGACAGATATGGATTTTTTGTGGTATGTGACAGGGTTTCAAATGCCCCCAGCAGAGGACGCCCGGATTCGGTAGTGACATGTAGAAACCGTAGGACATCCGGTGCGAGCAAACGGGGATAATAACGCCCCGAAACAAATCGGGGACGCCAGCCATTTTCCAGGTAGCCGGTATGGCGAAGCCTGAGATACATGATCAAGAGAAACAGGAATCCTGGAAGAATCCACAGAAAGTAATTAACAACCAGATCCGAAGTATGAATGATCGTCATTGTCAGATCCGGCAGTTCCATGTTGAAGTCATAGAATATCTTTTTCATCTTGGGAATGATCCAGTAACAGATAAAAATGAAGACATTTTCCATGATGAGAAAAACGGTAAGCAGATAAATTCCGATGCCGGGGCGCAGGTAATCCCGTTCACTACGTTGCTCGGCACACACTTCTGCCGCCAGGGAAAGTGCCGAAGGCAGTGTTCCTGACTCGGCTCCCGCTTTGACCAGAAAATACGCATTGGCAGGAATGACATACGGGATTTTCTCAAGCGCTTCTGCCAGGGGAACGCCACTGCGCAGCAAGTCCACCAGCCTCATGATCTGATGACGCCAGTGACCTCGAATGTCCTTCCCGAACGTTTCCAGGACGTCGATTAACGGAAGCTGCTTGTCCGCGGCGATCGCCAGAATCCGCAGTAATGCCACCTGTTGAGAATAAGAGACACGCCCGAAGGATAGAATCGAACCGAGTGATGACGAACGTCTTACGTTGCCATAAATTCGATTCAGATTTTCGAAACGGGATTTCTTATCCATGAGTCTCTTAACTCGCCAGCGGTTCTCAACGTAAAAGATTTGAAATAAGTGATAACAGGACTCTGGCTGATTCAGTACAGCAAGTTCAATAATTGAATTAAAGGGGCCAGCATGGCGATGAACAGAAAGCCCATCAGAATGCCACAGAAAATGATCACCATTGGTTCAACAACAGACGAGAAGAAAGTAATGCGGACCCGCGTCTGACTGTTCAACATGTCAGACAGTGCATTCAGAATTTCGACAGAATAGCGGGGTCCCTGATGGGATGTGGTGCCTGACTGACTGGCCAGTGTCTGCAGGAACGTGGCCGGGAATATTTTCAATGACTCCAGGGAAGCAATCTCCGCCTGCCCGGACGATACCGATTCGGAAAATCGACGGCAGGCATTGCGGATTTCATAATTACTGGAACTTTCCCCGGTCATCTTGAGTGCTTCCAGAAACGGGACTTCGTTATCGACCAGCAACGCCAGCAGATGGGAGAATCGTGAAACCGACAGCCCGCTCAGCAGTCCGCCAATCAAAGGCAGACGATAGATTATTTTCTGTGACCAGATCTGACCGCGCTCTGTTTTCATCAACAGCAGATAACAGCCTGCCAGCAGCAGTCCCATGGGTAGATACCACCACCATTGCGTCCGCAGGAACAGGGATAGCTCAAACAGCCGGAGAGTCATCCCAGGCAACTCGATTCCAAATTCCCGATAAATCGATTCAAAGGCAGGCAGGATCCAGAGCATGATGCTCAGAAACATCAGCATGGCAAATGCCATCAGGATCAAAGGATAGCTGAGCGCCATCAGCAACTGGTTTTTCATCTCTGAGATTTGTCGGGTATGTGCGACATAGTCCGCCAGGATCTCGCTCATTTTTCCGGAGCGCGTGCCGGCATGCACCAGGGCGCATAATTCGCGGGGCGCCCGGGAATCCGCGAGCACCGTTTCCAGGTCATTGCCGGCATCCAGTTGTGAAGCCAGATTCTGTACCGCAGACCGCAGACGCGGACTCTCGATTTCATAGGAAACCGCTTCCAGACCGGTTGATAAAGGGAGCCGCGCACGCGTCAGGTCAGACAGGTGATCAGAAATCACATCATAGTCGCGGGACGACAGTTTCTGACTGCCTGCAGAAGCTGTCACGCCAGGCATGGAAAAGGCCAGCGCTGATTCTTCCTCTTCGATCCGTTCTATCTTCAGCCCCTGATCCTGCAGTCGGCTCGCAACTTCGTCCCGGTCTGCGGCCTGGATGCGGCCGGAGACATGTTTACCCTGCGAATTGATTCCCTGGTAACGATACCAAATCATCTGACAACCATCCCGCTATGCTTCCCATTGCTGCAATCATTAAACTTCGAATCAGGACAATACCCTCTCACTCTAAGAACCTCATGGCTGGGCCAATTGTTTAAGCATGTCCGAGAACGGGAGAAATAATACCAGAGAATAGCATAACACCGTCCCTCCGCCGATGATCGCGCCGGTAAAGATTGGAAACAAAACGCGAAACCAGCGTGTATAACTGGTGGCTTTTCTCCGATACATATCTGCTGCGTTTTTCAGCGCCAGGCTGAGATCCCCCTGATGATTTTTCGTCGTGAGCAGCCAGGTTAACAGCGGAGGCCAGCCATATTCTTTCGTAGAGATGACGGTCTCGGGCTGTGCTTGCAGATGCCGGTCCGCCATCAGACTGGCCGATTTCACCAGCTGATCATCACCGGTCGCTTCCGCCGCCAGTACGACCGATTCAGCAAAGGGTATGTTCTGTTGAATCAACAGTGACATCAGTTCGGAAAAATTGCCGTACCGATAATAGTTGGCAATTTTCTGCACACCGGGAATCCAGCCGATCAGGCGACTGGTCCCTTTGAAATTCAGCAACTGTGAACTGCCCGTTCTCATCCATAAGATAGCAAACAGAAACAGTAACAGCGGCGGAACCATGCCCCAGTAGACGACCGTGGACTGCATGGAATTTAACAACTGCAGAGGCTTTGATTCGCTGAGACGAAAAATATCGTAAGCGGCATTGAACCGTGACAGCACTTCAAACAGGAAAATCATAAACAGCCCGTATGCCAGGCTGAACACAATCAGCGGGTAGACCATCGCCATGCCGATCTGGCGGCGCAGGTGAAACAGTTCCCAGGCATAGTTCGACATTTCTTCCAAAGCAACTGTCAGCTTGCCTGACTTGATGCCTGCTTCGACGATCACGCGATACACGCGCGGAAAACAGGCGCCTTCCGCGGCCATCGCTTCCGGCAGCGTACTGCCCCGCTCCATCCTGGTTGCCAGGTCAGCAGTGATCCGGCCGAGACGATCCGGAAGTTCATTTCCCATTTCGCGGAGCCCGAGTTCGAGGGGAATCCCGGCCTGCACGAGTGAAATTATTTCTTCGTTCAGCGCGATCAGTTCATCGAGTTCAAAGCGGGTTTCGCTGGTCTCGTTCGATTCAGAATCGTCTCTTGAATTCATGGTCACACCTGCTTTTGACAGAAACGATTATTGCCGTGTCATGTTATGTTATCAGTCGAATTTCTGGGTGAATTAACCGGTCACCCTTTAACCGTTGTTGCGCGTCATGCCCAGTACCCGACGTACTTCCGCCGGACTGGTGAGCCCCTGGTTCACTGCCTCTTGCGCGCGATCCCACTGGGTCCGCATGCCCGACTGGATGGCCAGTTGATGGAGTACCGTGGCATCCGCGCCATTTAAAATCGCATTCGCCACTTCGGTCTGACCGGGCTGTAACATCTCCGTCAGAACCATACGTCCCTGGTAGCCGGTCTGCCCGCATTCCACACAACCGACGGGCACTTTCCAGTGTTCGACATCCAGCCCCATGCGATCTTCTTCGGCCCGGGAAATTTCCGCACAGGAACAGAGTCGTCTGAGCAGTCGCTGACTGAGTATCGCCAGGAGACCGCTGCGCAGCAGATAAGGTTCGATGCCCATGTCCGACAGGCGGCTCACCGCTTCTGTCGCGCTGCCGGCATGAAACGTTGTGACGACCAGGTGCCCGGAAAGCGATGCCTGAAAGACGGTTTCCGCGGTCTCACGATCGCGGATTTCACCGACCATAATCACTTCCGGATCCTGTCTGAGCAAAGACCGCAGACCGAGGACCATATCAAAGCCCGCAGCCGGATTCACCTGCGACTGGGCAACCGTAGGCACGACGACTTCAATCGGATCTTCCAGTGAAGCCAGACTGCGAGACCCTTGAGACTGACGAATGATTTCGCGCATACAGGCATAGATCGTGGTTGTTTTTCCGCTACCGGCCGGCCCTGTCATCAGGATAACGCCGCCTGTCTGAGTCAGCAGGCGCTGCAGTTCAAACAGGATTTCGCCGGGCAGGTTCAGGCTTTCGAGATGTTTGTAATGCCCCGAACCCACAAACAGCCTGACAACCACTTTCTCGCCGTAGAGCGTGGGAAACGTACTGATGCGTGTTTCGACCGCCTGCTCACCCGATTGTCGCAGACGTCCTTCCTGGGGGACATCCGTGCGATAGGTCAGCAGATGCGACAGGACTTTGAGCCGCGAGGTAATCCGTGGAGCCAGTTCGGGAGAGAAGTCTGCGACGTGATGCAGCACACCGTCAATCCGCCAGTCCATCCGCATTTTGTTTTCGGATGGGAGCAGATGAATGTCGCTGGCATTGATGGCCTGCGCCTGATTTAAAATCAGATCGACCAGATTGGTGACATACTCCGGATGATTCTCGGGTTTCTCAGGCAAGTGTTCCTGGAAATGTTGGGGCAAACTCTCCTGCATTAATCGCCTCGATGAAAGATTTGCTCAATCGTTCCTGCACGCTCATTGCGAAACTGAACGACGGCATCGACGAGCCCCCATTCACCAGAATGCTTTAAGGTCGCCTGCACCGAATTCCAGTCCGTTTTGATTGCCGCTGACTGGCGGGTGGCTAAAGAAATGCCTAACACTTCGTTTCCCTTGATATAGAGTGCTTTGGACCAGCCTGAAGCCTGCGGAGAAGTGGATCCCGAACCGCGCAGACACCAGAACAGACCACAGCAGACGAATAACATGCTGCAGACGATCCATCTTCGCTGGCGCTGCCTGTGATTTCCTGCCTGCCGGGCTGCTTCCAGAACCTGCTGACGGTGTCCGTCGCGCAGATGAACGGCTGTGCCGGCACCGGCCTGCAGCAACTGTTCTTCCAGGGAATTGTGATCTTCGAATTCAAACATTAATATCCTCATGCGTCACGGGACGCAGATAATTATCTAATTTCTGGAGCGCATAACGATAACGACTGGCCACGGTATTCGGCGATTCATCCAGCACACTGGCAATTTCCGCAAAAGTCATGTCTTCCCAGATCTTCAAGACCACCACTTCTGACTGATTCGTCGGCAGACGCTTCAATGCTTTGCGAATGACGCGCGCCTGATCGTTTTCTTCTACAATTTCTTCATCTCGCGCCCAGAGCTGTCGGCACTGAGCAAATATCTGAAACGGCTTCCGCTTCTGCAGAATCCGTAAGGCTTCGTTGCGGGTCACCCGTAACAGGTAGGCCCAGGGCTGTTGTGCGGTGGCCAGAATTTTCGGTTTCATGGCGATCCGCACCATGGTAGCCTGAATCGCATCTTCCGCATCCGGCATATTGCGGGTGACCGTCACGGCATAACGCACCAGTCGCTCTGAAGTCAAATCGTAGAGCGAACCCAGCCGGTCCACTCCCTGATCGTGCAGATCATTAGCACAACATCTGATTTGTGCTGCAAATTTGACTGGTGACTGTTTTTCCACGATGGAATTCAATTCTGCAAAGCTTCAGAAAAACTCTGATTCTCACTGCTGATTCACAGCAAGAACGTCCTGGCAGAACTGCCAGGCGGGAACGACGAGTAAAATTCGTGTGAATTCTGCACAAACAAGAGTTCCCTGCTTGTGTTGAATCGAGCCGGAAAATAACAATGACCGTTCACTCCCTTTTCACACAGTTCCTATTAGAACTGATTTGCGATATTATTTGTTTTGCTTTTCCCCGGATTTTTCATATTTTTGCAGATCTGGAGAACTTAAATTTCCGTAAGCCTTTATTTATCAGACAGTTGCTGCTTTTATGTTTTTGTGGACCGATCATCCGCGTGTTCTGAATCAGAGTCAACGCCTCCTTGCAATTCGCATCAGTGAGGAGTGCCCGGATGGCTGCTGAAGCTGCACCTGAGAATCCGGGAGTCATCCTGATTGGGATGCCCGGGTCGGGAAAGTCGACCGTGGGAAAACTACTGTCTGAACAGACAGGTCTGCCCTTCCTCGATACGGATGCATTGATCGAAGCCGGCGAGTCAAAAAGACTGGCGGAAATTATCTCCGAACACACCTCGGAGGGATTCCGGAAAATCGAGGCAGCATATGTCCAATCGATCCAATCCTCAGGATCGGTAATTTCTACCGGCGGAAGCGTCTGTTACAGCCGCGAAGCCATGCAACATCTTGGCAGTCTTGGTACCATAGTCTGGCTGGATGTGTCACCTGAAGTGCTGGAGCAGCGGGTGGCCGACGCGTTCGACCGGGGCGTGTTGATTGAACCGGGTACGACGCTGGCCGACTTATACGACAGCCGATTCCCGCTGTATGAACTGTATGCACAATTAAAAATCGAGGCGTCGCTGCTGACGCCTGAGGAAGTTGTTTCCCGGATCTGTGAGCAGTTAAGTCTCTGAATACGATCATCAACCGAAACCAAACACTTTTTTAGTAATGAAAAACGATTGCAAGCCGATGTTACCCATTCAAAACGTCAACATTCATGATTCCGTCCGCCTGGTGGCTCCACAGGAATTGAAAGATACTTACAAGCGGACCGACAAAGTCACAGAGACGGTTGGCGAATCGCGCGAGCAGATTAAACGTATTCTCTCGGGAGAAGATCATCGGCTCATCGTAGTCGTCGGGCCCTGCTCGATTCACGATCCCAAAGCCGCTATTGAGTACGCCACGCGTTTAAAAGAACTCTCTTCCAAAGTGGACGACCGGATGTTCCTGATCATGCGGGTCTACTTCGAAAAACCGCGCACCACCGTCGGCTGGAAAGGCCTGATCAACGATCCGCACCTGGATGGCACCTTCGATGTCTCTTCCGGCTTGAAGATCGCCCGCCAGTTGTTACTGCAGATTGGCGAACTGGGAGTGCCCGCCGCGACGGAAATGCTGGAACCGATCACGCCTCAATACATTGCCGACGCGATCTCGATCGCTTCGATTGGCGCACGCACGACAGAATCTCCCACACACCGCCAGATGGCCAGCGGACTTTCCATGCCCGTCGGTTATAAAAACGGTACAGATGGCAGCCTCGACGTCGCGTTGAATGCGATGCTCGCCGCGCAGAGCCCCCACAGTTTTCTGGGAATCGATGCGGACGGTCAGACCTGTGTCGTCAACACGAAAGGCAATCCCTGGGGGCACCTGATTCTGCGTGGCGGACGTTCCGGCCCGAACTACTCGCGGGAACACCTGGAAGAAGCCAGCCAGAGCCTGCAGGCCGCCGGCCTGTCACCCCGGTTCATGGTCGACTGCAGCCATGCGAACTCCAACAAAGACTATCGCAACCAGGGCAAAGTCTGGAACGACGTGATCGACCAGCGCGTCGCCGGCAACGATACGATCATCGGCCTGATGCTGGAAAGCAATCTGCTTCCCGGCAATCAGAGCCTGCCTGAAGATCTGTCGCAACTCCAGTACGGCATTTCCATCACCGACGAATGCATCGACTGGGAAGAGACCGAAACCCTGATCCTGACCGCACACGAAAAACTGTCGTAAGCGGTCTGGAAATCAACGTCCCACTTTCGCATTATCTCCAGTAACAGGTAACCTGTTGCTGCTGCGCGGAGAGTCCTTTTCTGATTTTTTAATTCAGACCCCTCGTGCATTCCGCTATAATGAAGTCTCTTTATTCTTCGTCATCTCGTATCAGATAAAAGAGCAGAAAATGAAAACACTCACCAGAGAACTCTGGATGGATATCCCCCAGCGCCGGCAGATTATCTCCATTCACGATGATGTGGAACAGCTGGTCGAAGAGAGCGGCGTTACCGATGGTTTGATCCTTATCAACCCGAAACACATTGCGTTACACACTCATCGCCATTAACAGGTGCAATACCACGAATAGTAAAAGCCCATATCTTCTGCCGATGGTTCTCTTGCCCTTCGATTGGCTTGATATATATCCCCATCGGTCGACCATCAGAGAACGTACCATCAAATACCAATTCAATCAGCCCTCGCTTGTCTTCCCATGTCATCTGATCAAATTGGTTTGCTTCTCTAATTTTCAGGTGTCTTCTGGCACTCAGCTTCGGTCTCGAAAATCGTCTCGCAACTTCCTCGGCAGTTGCCTTAATATCCTCAGGATTAGGTATATTCTCAATTGAAACAAGTACCCGTTCCAGCTCTGCCGTTATTAAATATTCTCGATCTTGCAGTCCCGCCAATTTAGTTTCAGCTTGCTCCTCTGTAAGAGACCCTTTCTCGATCAAGTTTAATATCGAATTCCGTGCTTTCTTAATGCCAGCCAGATCAGAGTTTAATCGCTGGATTTTCTTCAGACACTCCTTTTGTCTCTTTAAATCGGGAGTGGCTTCTTCGATAGCCCGCTCGACTGCTTTTGGGTTTCCAAAAGTATCAAATAGATGAAGTATAACAGCATCTTCTAACTGATCGGCTCGCACGTATGGCCGAGGTGTCACCTCGCAATTGCAATGTCTCGCCTTAGTCCGATGCCTGTAATAAAGAACCTGTCGGTAATTAGCCTGTCCAGTCAAAGCATAGCCACAGGCTTCACAGAATACATATCCCTGAAGTAAATACTGATATTTTGGTTCCCCATGCTGGTAGGTACGGTTTGCTACTGCTTTTTTACGGATTGCTTTGATTGTCTTCGCTGAAAGCAAAGGTGGTATATCGATCGTGACAGTCTCATGGATTCTTAAGTCTTTAATATCCCAAGTGATGGTATATGAGTCACCACAATTCTCTGCTAATGTTTTATTTAAAAACGAGTGGTTAATACCATACTCAGTTGCGAGTTTGGGTAATGATTCACCTGCCAGGTATCGTTTGGCAACATCTTCGATCATGGCTTTCTTCTTCTCATCCACTCCCCATTTCTGCGTTTCTTTATCCCATGTTCTACCAAATGGTTTTTTGCCCGAAGTCGGAGCACCAAGCCGCTTAGCACGTTCGATACAACTCAGCACAGATTTTTGTTTCTGCTGTCTCCGCTGAGATTTGGAAATACGAAGCCGTCCTTAACGAGACCGTCTTCAACTCTTTGCTTCTCCTTTAAGTCTTCAATTTGATTTAAGAACGTCGAATCGTCAAGTCCTCGATATGCGACGATTGGATTTACCGACACCCCTTTGATGAAAGAGCGATGCTCATCCAGCCAATCTGTAGTTTCATTAAGTGTTTCAAGGGATTCGTCTAGGTAGAGTAATACATTCACTTTCGCCCACACCCCAATATCGAATAGACCCTTTAAGAGTTTCGAAGCGCGTCGTAGATATGCATCTGGGTTGCGTGTTTTCTGCATTCGAACTAGTTGTTTGGGCGAGGCTGACTCAAGCCCTAGATCCAGCACTTTCATTCCAGCTCGTTGGAGCCCAGAGCATTGTTCTATGGAAAAAGAGTCTACTCTTGATTCTGTTCGCCACTCAAACGAAACACCTCTTTCACAGAGTTCATCTCCTAGGTCTCGTATCCATTCAGTAGAAGGACGAAAGAACGAGCACTCGAAGTAGGGTTTTGCTTCCAATTGACCAGTTTGTTTCAAATATGCAAGATATTCATCAACTATTTGTTTAGGTGAGCGAAGTGGGTTTAGCTTATCATTCCGTTCGACACAAAAAGAGCATCCCATTCCACAACCTCGAGAAACTTCTATACTAGGCTGGAAATCAGTGGGTTTTTCCAACAAACTATAGTTTAACCGTGGGTAACTTGTGAATCTCTGTAAATTTTGTAGTACTTGAGGATTCTTGACGGTAGGGATTGGACACACTTCTCCTAAGATCGAGACAATCTTGTTTTCAGCCGTGCCCGCAACAATGTCCTCGACCAGCGGTAAACGTACTTTCAGCCAATTAGGATCATCGCCAACAACCCATCGGCCTCCGACAATGATTCTTGCCTTTGAATTGAGCTGCATCACTTCGTCACAAAATTCACGTGACCACTGAATTGCCAGACTGCTCGGAATCGATAACAGTACGACCGGACGCTGTATCTCACATGCTTCAAAAAGTACTCGCCTCGCAACGGTATCAGGTTTGTCGAAAAACCCGTGAACGACACGGCAATCGTATCCCTCACTAGATGCAATTGTTGCTAATCCTAGCAATCCGTAGTTCAAGTAGCGGTGTTCTCGAGCAATGCCATGATCAGTCTTCTTCGGTTTTAGTAAACCGGCCGAAACGAAAGCAATTTTCGGTGCTAATTTCATTGACTACCTCAACTTTTGGATGGTTGTATTTAGTACGGACTTAGAAGGTAATCAACTCATCACGCTGGAAAATCAGTACATATCCAGACTGCGAAATCTATCAACTAGATCTAAGATTCGAAATATTGAGTCGAACTCCTGCCAAATCTTACGTTGCGAGTGGTATTGCGGAAAGCTCTAAGTTCCGGGAATCTCAACTCGTCGACCAATACAACGTATTTCAGCATAGTTTAAATCCAGCTGTCTCGACTATTGTCAGTTGATGACCATTATCAGCACTGGTTGTCCATACTTGGGTAACCTCAGGGAACAGTACAATCGATGACTAAATCATGGGACTGGTGTCCCTCATGAGAGCAGGTCATTGCTCCGATCGAGTTCAAAATCTATTCAACCAAATGTGACGAAACGTAATATCGGACGCAGGTAAGCCTGTTTCAACGTAAGTAAAGTTTCTTTCGTGTGTGGTTAAATGCGTATCTTGTGCGAACAGAATCGGCTTGCCAACGATGGTAGTGGACGATCCACGATCGACGTGTATGTTCTTTTGAGAACTGTTAAGAAACTGGAGCACTGCCATCTGATTGTATTGAAAAGCTGCTCGTATGAAGGGGTGATGGTTTCTGTTGATCGATTGATCACAGAAATCCTATCGATACTTGATGATATTACATTTGTCTTCGACGAGGCATGGCTTGCTTTTAGGTATTTTCAGTCATTATATCGACCGCTCACCGCGATGGTAGCGTCCCAATGATATTGCGACAGTGGTGAGTCCGTTGGTATTATTGCAACGCAATCAACCCACAAGACACTGAGTGCTCTACAGCAAAGCTCTATGGTCCATGTTTCATGGCAATAATCGATTGGTCGAAGAAATCAATCGGTCCCATTTTGCAATTCTCACGACATCGCCGAGCTACCCCATATTGGCCTCATTAGAACTCGCACGGGAACAAATAGTCGAAGAGGGAACAATGAGAATTGACGAATCTTTGCGGCTCGCAGATGCGCTTCGTTGCCAATTTCAGACCGACGCAAAGTCGGATCGCTACCGTGTTATAGAGTCCAATTCGATTCTTGATAACTATACGATAGTTGATCCGCTAAAGATTGTGCTGGACATAACCACCGCTACAAAGAGCCCAGACTATTTACGTCGTCATCTCCTGGAGAAGTATGGGATCTACGTCAAGCAGATTTCAGAGAAGTCAATCCTTATCGATATCGTTGAGTGAGACATTCATTCTCTCGTAGCTGGACTTGCTGAGTTCTGTAGATCAAGGAATTGATCTACAGAGAAGCTAGCACCTAAAAAGGCACGAATCTCGAGATCTCATCTGATGCTCTCAAAATTGGCTACATTCTTTGGCACGATGACTGTTGAGTTCAATTCTCTATCAAAGGGAAGCCTAATATGCAAGAACTGCAACTGTCACAAATCAAAGATTATTTGCAGGTGGGAGAACCTGCAAAGATCTACGTGATCCCATACCCCTCCTGGGGTTCCGCTGATTGAACCTGGCGAAGTTGTGACAACGGAGCACGTTGTCCTGCTTAAGAGTATTGTTTGCAATGGGACGGACTTCCTTCTGCTCACGCCAATTCGGAATCTCAAAAAATGAGATCTCATGATGCGCGATTTGAAATTGGAAATCGAGAAAGCAGAATTGACTCAACAAGAACTATCACACCACGGTAACAAAGGAGTAAACCATGCTTGACTAAAAAACACTTGCAAAACGCGATTTTGCTCGTGAAGCAATCGTCCAAGGGTCCATGAGATTTCTAATGGTGAATGGCTGAAGCGAGCCAACGACCTTGTGGAGCTGCTGAAACCACTCTCTCCCCCATGAGTACTTTGTTCATTTATTAATTTACATTCGCTTAAGTATCGAGCGTTCAAATCCGTCATTCATATCTTCATATACCAGAAAATAAGGGTCTCGCTAATCAAGAAACTTTACGAGATGTCGGATTCAGGACATAAGTAACAAATTGTTGGCACTTAAACAAACTGGCCAAAGCGTTGTATGTGATATTTATGTAATCACTTACAACGCTGAAGAACACTCCATTCTTCGTGAAATCTTTTACATGTTCCTCTATGGCCACCATAAATTGTGACTCTGTCCGATGTCTCTTTAACAGAGTGTGACCAGACCTTCCCTTCCAAAGTCACTTGATTACAACAACTGATTTGGAAATTGCCTGAATAGTAAATTCGTTTATC
>TARA_R110001592_G_scaffold58833_5_pt1 | contig 37046 bp, 18 predicted proteins | sample TARA_R110001592 | Tara Oceans TARA_R110001592 (sample SAMEA4398387) | marine metagenome | biome: Polar Biome; feature: [SRF] surface water layer (ENVO:00010504); material: water (ENVO:00002006), including particulate matter (ENVO:01000060) such as... | depth 5 m | reverse complement strand
GTAAATTCTACATTTGTGCGGGCTTCTATAGAAGTGTTTCCTTTAAGTTTCTTTTCATACTTCTCACTAGTTCGTTCAATCCTGTAGGTATTAGTTCCAATGTCTATTTCAATAGTCCCGGAACCATTATCTTTATTCTGGTTGATGACGTTAAGATTCTTTCTTTCGTTCTTGGAAGTTGTATTAAACATGGTATAAAGTAAAGAATCAACAATGGAAGATTTACCAGAGAAGTTCTTACCGAAGATTCCAACGATTCCTTTTAGCTTGTTGAAGTTAATAGAGTTGGCTTCTCCATAGTTAAAAAGATTATCCCAGTTCAGGTTACTAACTGACCAGTGGATATTGCGGCTTACTTCTTCTTCATCGGTAACCAGCTTGTTGTATTTTTGATTAAGTTCGAATATTTGGTTTAAAGTATCCTCCTCTAATTCATAATCTACGAGGTGTTCAGAAATCAAGTTCTGTTGGACCTCTATGCTGCGAAGGTCATCTTTGAATACAGAGTTAATAATATCATTCTTGCCTTTCTTGCCAAATACATTTGAATAATAATTTACAGTCTCAGGGTTATATTTTGTTTTCGCAACATCGATGGTGCGTTTAATAACGTCGATAGGCAGATTAACATTAGAAACAAGGCGGAGGCGGCAACCTTCTTTAATCTGTGCTTTTGAGGGAATCTTCCCTTTCTTGGTTAAATTGATAGTCACGAAAGGCTTAGGGTTTTCAAGCGCGTAATGTTTTACTTTAAAGGTATCAACGTCTTTGATATCCCAAAGAAGAAATCCCTTTTCTTCTGACTCTCCGAAGTTTTGTTGTACGAGAGAACCGGCGTAGCGAATGCGACCTTCTTTATCTAACTCCTGATTGGGTTTATGAACGTCCCCCAGAAGAGCATAGTCGTATTCTGTGAGACGATCTAGGCTAATATCCCCATGAGTCATCGTCCAACCTGTAGAAGTTTTAACTCCTGCGACTGAACCATGGAAAAGAGCAATGTTTATTTTGTCCATGTCTGTAGGAAGAGTCCAGTTCTCTTCGTCTACAATAGATAACACATGAAAACAAAAACCATCTCCAACATCCACTTCCGCAGAGTGTTTGTGGAAGTGAATATCGGGATGGTTCAACGCCGCAACAAGGGGGGAAACGGCGTCGATCTTGGAAAGGTTGCGAAGGTTTAGATCGTGGTTCCCCAAGATAATATGGTAGGGAGCAATATCAGCCAACTTCTCAAACATCCTCGCAGCCATGTCAAAATAAGACGGGCTAAGATTTAATTTGGTGTGGGCTGTATCGCCGGTATTGACAATGATGTCTGGTTTCAACTCTTTGAGTTTTTCGTAGAGTCGTTCGAACACCTGTTCATATTCGTAATGATAACGATAGTTACGAATATGCAAATCACTAATATGTGCAATCTTCATGCGTATATTATAATCACTATTTGCAGTTAATCAAGGGGTTAAATTTTTTCAGGTTTTTCCTGATTGGCTTTCTTGCGAGCTTTTTGTTTTTTTACGACTTCTGATCCACCGGACCATTTAAGTTCGTCGGGTCAAACGTGCGGATCGTCCCAGCCATCTTCTTTAAGTTCTACGCCTCTTCCTTTAAGGACATCGGCTTTAGTTACTTTGCCGTCGCCTGTGAGGTCAGGGAATTCTTTTTTCTTTTTCTTTTCTTCTTTTTTGGATGCTCCAGAGTGTCCTGCGACGGACCCTACGGGCAATCCGCCCATCATAGAAGTCTCATCGAGTTCTTCTTCTTCCTCGACAACCTTGACACCAGAGACTTCTTCGTCTTTTTGCTTTGCTTCGAAGATTTTAACAACTTCTTCTTTAATGATTTCTTTAAGTCTGGATTTTGTGATTTTCATTAGAGCAAGCTTCTCCAGTCATAATCAATCGCGTCTCCAAGTGCTCTCATCGCCCTGATCGATGAACTACGAAGCTCACCAAACTCACGTTCCTGTTCCCAATCGATCTCCAAGCCTTGTTCGTTATTGCCCTGCAAGATGCCAAACATACGCTCCCTTGCATCTGCAAGATTTTTTAACATCTCTAATCCAATTTCTTTGTCCATGTCTGCTACGCGAGGCTGAATCTTCGCTGACCAGGCGTCTTTGGAAGCCATACCTCTGCCGTCAGGATTCCATATTTCTTTGTATTCCAAGTCTTTCAGTATAGCCTTGAGCGCTTCCATAGCCTTGTCTAGCTTTGGATCTTTCGCTCCAAGCTTGCCTTTGACTTTATCCATAAACGATCGTTTTCCGCCAAGGGAAGCTCTGCTTCCGGCTAGGCGTGGTCCAATGAACTTATCAAGTTCTTCTTTAATGATTTCTTTAAGTCTTGTTTTCGTGATTTTCATTTCTTTTTGTCCTTTGCCATCTTGCGAAAAGTTTTGGCTAAATTGTAACGCTTGCTGCCTGGAGGGCACTCATCGGAGCCAAATTTGTCTCCAGTGCAAACACCTTCGGTGCCGCGTTTTTCGATGTCTTTTTCGGCGTCTTGAATCCAGTCTTCTTCGTTGATGACTGCTTCAAGCTCTTCTTTAATGATCTCTTTAAGTCTGGTTTTTGTGATTTTCATAAAAATGCCTCTTTTATCTCCAATAAATAGTTGTTTTATAAGGAAAACAACCTTTCTGTTAGTAAATAGAATTTATCTTCTACCAAAGGAGATTTTTCTTTTCTTTCTTGGAAAACGTTCGGGGACATTTCGCCTACATCATTATACTCACTTAAGTCAACTTTGTAAACTTCTATTCCATAGTTTAGCAGAAGCGTCATTATCTTATCTTCTTTCTTTCGTGCGTCAGGGTCAAGTGCCATGTAGACTGTTGTGTCGTTCTTTACAATCTCTTGGAGAAGTTTGGATGAGTCGCGAAGAGTTGAGCCCAAAAGAGGAACTGCGTTGGTTCCTGCGACGATTGCATCAAACGCTCCTTCAACAATGGTTAAATCGTCCTCAAAGTCCAAGAAAAGGTGGTTAAAAACGATGTTACGGGATGCCTTGGGGTTTAGGTATCTCTTCCAATGCCCATCGTAGGAACGGGCAATAAAGTAGTTGCTATAACCATTTAAGGAAAAGGATGGAATGATGATTCTCTTGGCGAATTCTCCTGAATCACAGTAGCCAATCTTCCATCTTATAATGTCATCTTTTTTTATTCCTCTCTCGCGGAGATATCGTAGGGCGGCTGACGCTGAACGAGGGACAGTTTTGTTCGCAAGAGATTTAAACTCTTTTGGAAGTTCGACCCTTTGCTCTGGTTCTTCTTCTACTTCAGCGAACATCTTCTCTTCGAAAGAAGCAAGTTCAACTTTGTTTACAAGTTCGGACCACTTCTTCTTATTATAGAGGTCGCCATAGCGGCGCACAATCTTGGTTAAGTTTCGTCCTGACCAATCACAAACCCAACATTTCCAAGCATCTTTTTCTACGTTAATAGAGAGCTTGCGTTTGTGGTGTTCGCATTTAGGGCAGTGAAACAGCATTTCGGAGCCGGAGCCATAACAGTCTCCAAAGACTTCCCTTATGATTGCTGTTTTTCTTCCTGTTGACACTGAACAAGTCCTGCTTTAGCAATAACCCAACTGTCTGCCTTATCATAGCAATGAGGCTTCACGTTGTTTTGCTTTGTGTATTCTATTTGGATTTCAGGGACATTATCTAAAATATGTTGAATAACAACTTGTTTGGCTTTGGTTCCGCGTGGAACTTTAATGCCACACAATTTACGAGCGGAGGTAGCAGCTAAGTATTGTGGTTCAACCTGCAATATTCGATATACCAACCATGACACCACCCCATTAAAACGAGAGAGAGTTGACAAAGTTTTTGCCGACGAGAATCCAGATCGGAAACTCTGGAGAGATTGCTCGATAAATACCCTTTCGATTCCCCCACGTTTGTTGCAAAGCTCTGTAAGATTTTTTTCAACATGTTTTACTTTCTCAAAAAAGTTCTTGTATTTTCTTGTGTCCCATGCATCATTATAAACAAGGGTTCCGTCTTTTTCAAGTATTGTTACTCCTGTGATGCTGGTGCTAATGTCTAGCGCTAAAATCAAATATCTACCTTTAGCTTGAATGTGTAATCGTTGTTTTCTGTCTTTTTCATAGGATTCGCTACTTTAGCAATTGCAATAAGATTTCTATCTTTATCATAAATCCCTATTTCTGAGATGTATGCTTCTCGTTGAAAGCTAGCCGTGTAGTTATTATACGGGCTTTTAACAATATTTTTAACCTTTAAACTGTCATATTCTTTATAGATTGTCGAACCTGTAGTCGGTTCAATAGGGTTCGCGCTTTTCTCAACAAATGTAGGGTTACTGGAGTTGTTTAATTTGTATTGAGGAGCATGTGCCAACATCGTAATGTTAGGGATATACTCCGTTCCTTTAAAATCTAATGTATAACTTGATTCTTTAAGATAATTATTCCCAGCAGAACCAGATGCTCCAAAATAAACCCAGGCGGTATTGTAGTTAGTAGCACTGTTACGGTACTCTTCTTGGTGACCTGAGATTGCCCACGAACCGGTTAAAAGAATAATTCCCTGATTATAAAGAACTGTTCCTGCTACTTTTCCATCATTAGTCGGTACGGCTCCTGAAAACTGTATTAAATCTCCATTTTTATAATAATCTTTTAACTGTCCTGCAAGAGTCCCGGTTGTATAGAACTTTAAATCTACGGAACCTTGTTTGATTGAAGAGCCATAAAAAATCGAAGGGATGTTGATCATAGTGATCGTTTGAGTATCTTTATCCCAACCTTTCAAAGGACTCTGCGAAGAAGCAGAGTATTGATAGTGGGGACTTAAAACAACATTGGAGTTTAAAGTATTTTTTAAAGCCATTATGTGTTTACGATAGGAAGCACTCCCAGTGGGGATGGGGAGATCTCCAGTATACTCTAAAAATAAGTTTCTCGATATACTTGCAGACAGAGGATAACTACCACTTATAACATCTCCGTAATTGAAACCCATAAAATCGCTATTAGAGATTGTTTTTAATGGAGTAAGGCTTCCCTCTTTAGTCACAAATGGATAAATAAAATTATCACTTGCTCTATCAATATTTAGTTCATATAAGCTTACATAGCCAGATGGAACGTTCTTAACGGGGTTTGACCAAGTTCCTGACTGCGGTGTTTGATTATTGTAATAATAAGAACCAGAATAAATTAAAAAATTCGAGTGAGGAAAAGTTTTTACCCTGCTGACAAAAACGTCGTTTGGTCCAAATTTATATAAAGCCATAACATAATGCCTAGTAGTCCAGTCTTACTCTTAGTGTCAACTCGGTTTCGGGATTCTTTTTAAGTGGTTCAGATAATTTAGCGACTGCTAAGAGTTCATTGTCTGCCGAATACAGACCGACAGTCGTTATAAAAGCAACTGGAGCATCTGTTGAAACGCTTTTAACTCTTATTTTACTACCACTCACATAAGTTGGGTTAGAGCTATAATTGAAATCATTATGATTGGCTCTACAGAAGTAAATCGTTGAGTTAAGTTCTGTTGTGTTATTGAAAGAAATATTGTAAACTCTGTTTCTGATACCGTTTGCTATAGTATCGATGGAGGAACCCGTTACTGCATTAAAACCGGAGCCTTGAGTGGCGCTTTGACCAAAGCCGTCTCCGAGGAAAGAAGCAGAACAAAATTGCGCGTCTAAAATACCGCCCATTTCGTTATTATTAAATACAGAACCAGAAATAACAGCAATTCCTGATTGATAATAAATCAACCCGACTGGAGTTCCGACGCCTTGATCGACATAAGCGCTGCCAGACCACATAGTTGTTCCTGGGAGTGGATCCGCTGTTCCTCCATAAGCTGTTCCTGATGCAAAAAGAATGCCATATTCACCTGCTGGAGAGTTGACTTTATAACCATTAGAGCCAGAGCTATCGCTAATAAGAATTCTTTCTTGAAAAGTTGAGCCGCCGTCTGGGGCTTCACTAAACGCAGCACCTACACCAAGTTCCAAATTAAATGAGCCTTTCTTAACCTCGTCTTTGCAAAGAAGGCGCGAGAAATTAAGGAAGAAAGCATCTTCAATTTTAGTGCCTCCGTCCATGATATTTCCATCTGAATCAAAACGTAATATGGTGGCGGTCTGGTTGTAACCAGCGAGGACTTGAGCCATTTCAGTATACATATTAACTTTTTTGCTGTTTTGCGTGTTTGTAGAGGCGCTTAAAGAAGATGGCGTGCCTGAACCTGTAGAATATCCTACAGTAATATCTAAAATATGGTTAGCAGAGGAGCTTAAGTAAGGATAGTCATAGACCGATTCGAACATCCCATGAGAATAAGTTTTAATATTTTCTTCCGAACCTAGTGCAATAGCTCCGCCACCATTGTAAGTTCCAGAAAGGATACTTCCAGTAATCGGGATTGCTTCGTGCAAGAGTGTTCTTGTTGCTGTTACATCATTATTTGTAAGTGTTTTAAACGTGGTAGCCATGTGTGTTCCTCTTTAAATTAGTTTTCATGTCTTTTTGAAGTATCGGATGGGTATATCCAAAGTATAGCCAGTGGTTCCACCAATAACTCGAATATTCGAATCAATAAACAAAGCTGATGTATTCGAACATACCGTGGGGTCCATCGAACTTCCTAAAGTATCAAATAAATAAGTGCTTGTAGCCAAATCGAGCGACGAAGCAATCATAAATTGTAAACGTGTACCTTTTGGTCCGCGAATGCCTTTCACGTTAGTTTGATTTTCTTTGTTAGGGTTGATTTTAGAATCCCAACTATCGATAACATAATCAGAATTTTGAGAAAGTGAAAAGTAATAACTTGCAATGTTGTCGTCGTCGATATAAGATGGACTTGCGATTTTTCCATTTGCGGTTGTCGCAATCTTGCCGAAGCGATTGTCCATTTCTATAATATATTGAGTTTCTACTAAATCTGAATCAATAGGTACTGTGTCGGGGATTTCTGTTGTGTCGAGCCCTTGCTCTAAAAGAATAAAGTTTCCCTTGGTCAGTGTTTGACCTGCGAGGTAACCTGTACACCATTGTCCGTTTCGATGACCGACGCTAGTTTCTGAGGTTTGGTCTACGCAGACTCCAAAGTAATTGCCGTTAATCATTTGGTTGGATCCTACTTCTTGATTAAGTTTGATAATAGGTAGATAAAGAAGGTTGTTGCGAGACATTGACATTAACCTTGATTTCATACTAGAGGCGTTATTAGTAAAGGCTTCTAAAACAGGTGTCTGCATAATGGTTAAATCATAGTATGCCGAACCAGAAGCATTGTTTTTATCATATTGTCCATAGTCGATCTCATCATCGCCAAGACCGAACTTTGTAATTTTGAAACTTCCGTCGCCTTTGGCGAGACGGAAGCGTCCAGTGTCTGTTAAAACGGCATCTAAAATAATGTCGCCGCTGTTGTCTAGAAAACCCATTAAATTATCTCCTTGTATAAATAGACGTCATACATGCTTTTTATAAATAGTTGTTTTTATTGATTTGTGCAAGTTTTTATTCATTGTGTATTTTTTCTTGGCTTACTTTACATTGTACGTTAATATCTATTTTACGTCCGGTCTTCTTAGATGTTAACCTAAATTTAAATTTTCTATCTTCTCGGAAAACTGATTCTTCTGCTTCGCCAATAGAGAAGTCGGGAATATCAAAAGGACTAGTATAATCTTCAGTATCATATTTCTCTGCCATGACCCACTGATTAAATGTTGGCTTTATGTAAAGAAATCTTTTTCCTTTTAATGCGAAGCTTTCTACTTGTTTTTCTAATTTTTCAGCATTTTTCTTAGCTTCTTCTTCCAGGTTTAAAACTCGAAATACCGGAAACGACATTCCATTCTCTTCTTTTATTTCCACTTCATAAACATCAGTTGGATTTGAGAATTTACCGTGGAAATCAATAGATCTAAAAGCAAAATAATTTTTTTGGTTAAAGTTCAATTTTATTTTAGCAGAATTATTGGGACCATTTAATAAATTTCTATCCGAATTAGTAAGATCATCGTAACTAATCGGCTTATGAATCGAATGGAACATTTGTAAAAATTGAGATGGTTCATCCGACTTAAAAAGAATTTCTTGTGACATAATATCTATTCCGGCTAAATCTTCTTTCGTCGCATTGAATTTGTCTTTCAGTTGTTTTTCTGCTAAGACTTGATACAACTGTATATCAGTATCGTCAATAGGGCGTGGAAACTGTTTCATCTGCCCTATTGTATCTTTTATGTTAATAATAATATTCTGTGGTTCATTGATCAAAGGGACAATTTCGACTTCTGGCGGGAGAGGTGCGTCATCCATTACAATAGTGGTTTGATGAGTTGGAAGCTGCGCTGTGCCTGCTTCTATCTCTGCGTATTTTCCTACAAATTCATTTACATTATAATAAGGAGTTCTGATAATTTTAACGTGAGGGGCAAGAAAGACGCTTACTAAAGCAGACCGAGTGAGACCTTCATCTACAATACTCTCAGTATCAAGAGAATATCTATAAGCAGATCCGAAAACTACTTTATAAGCAAATATTCTATACACATAATTTTTATTGTATTTAACCTGCGTATCGAACATTTTAATAATAGTAGAATCATCGTTAGGAAGATAGAACGTCTGGAGTTTACTGATTACTTGTCCGTTATTATTAGATGACCACTTCTCTATTTCATAAACCACAGTCTCAGAATAACACTCTGCTCCTTGAACGATCTGTTCGTAAGGGCGAAAAGTGCTGTTAATTAGAGAATTAATTTTAGAATCCAGACCGAGAGACATCAACATATTAAAAAAACTATTACTAGGGTCTTGGAAATCAACTCCGTGGTCATCAGCTCCTATAAACACATAGTCTTCTATGGTGTCTTCTTGTGAGATATCTCCATTTTTTGCCTGCACGATGAAAGAAGAAAGATCCCACGACTCGTATGCCAAATCATCAATAGTTGTATTCTCGTGAGAACGAAGGAATCCGGAAGGTGTTGAGTTGGCGGCGTTTGCTAAATAACGAAGCATGAAAGGGTTATATTTAGTGTCTTTAAGTGCGTTGAATAGATTGTTTGGGTTTTCAGTTTCTATTTCTATTTCGACATTCATAGGAAAATGAGAAGCCGCTGAATTGTAGTTATTTATAATCTTAAAATCCGCCTGTGAAAAAGCTATCGTATCAAATCGATCGGTTAGAAGGTCGATCTGATATTGGGGTATTTTTTCGGCAGCGTCAGTCCAAATAGAAAAATAATTATTGATCGTATTGTTAGCCAAATCAAATTTGTTTTCGGTGTAGGGTGGAGCGTCCGTTGCTTGTTGGTTAAAAAATAAAGAGTTCTCGTCAACATCGCGGATGTTTCCATATAAAGTTAAATGGTCTAGTGCGACGTGATAAACTCCTCCATACCATACTGCTTCATTCGAATCTTGAAAAGCTTGATTTTTTTCCACAAACGTCATGTAAGTGTACAAATTAGGAAGAAGACTTTCAGGAATATAAGTTAAAGATTCGCCAGGAGCTTGAAGAACTCCGCTTGTAAGTTCCTCATAAGGAATATTTAAATAATTATAATTTCCTCGTATCTTGACATAATTTCTTTCATGACCTGAAAAAGTAAAGTCTTTAGCGTTTCTTCGAGGAGTTGAAATACTAAATGGCATATCTATTTGTGATGTATTTCCTGCTTCTCCAGAAAAAACACCTAAACACCAGTCGGTCCACCAATTTTCATTATTAAGAGGGTTGTCAGGGGCTCCTGGCTTGTCTTCTTGAAGTTCCGATGGGGGCACTGTTACTTTGTATTGGACAAGCCATCGGTCATCAGTGTATCCGTTAGAGATAGGCAAGGAGGAAAAAGACACCTCCTCCATTCGAACGGTTTTCTTAAGGCTTTGGCTTTTAAAGTCTATAACTGCGCCATTAGAAGGCTTAGGTATGGTGACTTGCGGTACTTCGAGCAATGATAAAGGTTTAGAAACAAATCCGCTACCTAATCCATAATTTGTTGTCCACCCTGTCCAATAATTTTGTGTGTCGGCTCGCAGTCTATCAACAATATTTTCATTAGAAATTTCATCAGTGGCGAGATTTCTAACTGGAGTTATGTCTTCGTTCACAAATTTTGTATGATGTCCTTTACCGGCAGAAATTTTGGTTTTATCAAAGTAATCTGTTGGCAGAGTTGCGTTAAGAATTATTGCATCTTGCATCATAAGTTAAATCCCCCTCCAAGATTTTGGGGTCCTTTTTTACTAGGGCTGATGCCACCATTGGATTCAAGGTATTCAGAAGGTATGTCTTCGAGGGCTTTGGCTTGTTTCGCTAATATAGTAAAAGATTCTACAGTGCCGTTGGGACCTTTATAATCTGGATATTTTTTTACTTCACCACTTGCTAGGATAAAATATTCATCATAGATCGGCAAGTTAACTACACTATTTCTTTGAACTCCAAAGTCCTGATTAGAATAATATTTTAATCTGCACAACACGGGTCTTCCGCCGCCGTTATTCGCAGTATTAAGGGAGGTGTATGTTTGTGATGTTAAACGAGTCCAGATAGGTGATTGAACTCCCGAACTAAACCCTGATAGGTATTGTATTTCTACTAAATTAAAGTAATGCATAAAAATACCGAACGCTTTTGGTTTTATATTTAGGTTGGCTAAAGAACCGCCATTAAGTATAATCATATTCATTTTTAAAATATCTGTTATTATATCATTGGGTGCCAGCTTGGAATTAAAATATTCTCCAGTCTCTTCATCTTTTGTACTGCTCAACATTAATAGCTGTTTATATGGGTTAGGAAGATTTAAAAGATCTTCTTTCGCTAGGTATTTGCCTAAAGAGAGCGCGGCGAACTCAGGATCATTTCTAATGATTTCGAGAGACTTAAGAAATGAATTAAATTGATTGAAGAATGCGTTAGTCAAGGAACTTTCGTCTGCATCAGCCAAAAACAATAACGCCTCATTGTAATTTGGCTCATCAATCATCGCCGGGGTTAATATTGGTTCTTGGTTTTGTTCAACTTGAGGTTGTGTTTCTGGTGAATTAAAATCAGCAAAACTTAAATTCTGCATACCTATAGCAACTGAATCGTATAAAGCAACTCCTTCGGTAGCGGTAGTTTGGTATGCGCCGCCTTTTAAAGCCAGCAATCCAGTTAATAAGGTTTTTTGTCTTTTGTCCGTTGGGGTTAAATTTGTTAGTTGTTCAGGGCTTACTAAAGTCTGAGCGTTGCTGTCTCCTAAATATTCTTTAGCTATTTCTAAATAAATATTATTCAAATGATTGTAATTAATGACGTCAGCCGCTGCTGCATTGTTAGGAGGTAACAAAAGAGATACTCCGTTTTCCGGGGTTCTTACAACCGAAGGAGAAAGAAAAGCGTATCGTTGGTCCAGGAGAGGGCTTTTTATTTGCGATTCGATATCTTGGTAATTTATAGCTACATCGATAGATGCGTCAGGGTTAGTAAAATACTTTTTTGTTTCGCGAAGTGTTCTTTCTCGTAGATGGTCGTAAGATATTTGTCGTATTCCTACTTTTCTATTGGCACCCCCGTCTCTGCCTGGTTGATCAATAAAAGTTAGAAAATCATAACCTTTATTTCTGTTTGACGCATCAAAAATTTGTGGGAAAAAAACCTCGCTTCTTAAAAAGTTGTCTCTTTGTCCCGATTTAGTGCTAGAAGGGTTAAAAGTATTAGACCTAGAGTCATTATTAGAAGTGATACCAGTGCTAGAAAACACGCCAGAAACTTGATTAACAAAGTTCTCTACTAAGTTTATAACAAACTCCAGTCCATCTGGTGTACCTGTAGCAGGAGATGAGACGTTAACTAAGTTAGTTAAAAACTTTTCTCTTTTGTACCACAGCGACATGTTAAGCATAGAATATAATTCTTCAAAATGAGACAACAAGTGAGGGATGATTCCATAAAATTCTTGAGTTTGTTCTGTTTTGTATAATTTAGTATACACGTCTGAGATTAGGTTGTAATATTTAGGTTGTCTAGATACTTGATAAAATTGTTTTGCAAGTTTAAGATAAGAGGTTGTTTCTTTTAGCTTTTTATTTACTAATTTTTGTAACCTATCTTCGAAAGTATATTGTATTCCATATTGATAAAAACCTTTGTCAATGTCAGCTAAAGCGCTATCATATCCCGTAAAGAACAATTTAGAGTATAACTTAGAAGTATCAAGAGTGAGATTTTGATGTTGATATAATCTTCCGTTTTTTCCTTCCATGTTTAAAGTAGCTATTCTTTCAATAGGTAGGTTTTTGTCAAAAAGATCTGTATTGTCTATTCCTTTTACTCTCTTTCTAATAACTGATATTTCTTTAATAAATCCAGTTGAGAGGATAAAGTGTTTTTGTTGCTTGGTCAAGTTATACCATAGCTTTGCGTATGGAGAATATTTCATCAATATCATTTTTAAGCCCAAAGCGAAGCAGAAATTTACTCTATTTGCTGCGTCTCTTGTAAGCCACAAGTCTGATTGTATTGAACAGTCATCATAGTATTTTAATTTAGTAAATTGTTCCTTAGTCACTGTTTTTTGTGAGAAAAGTTTGTTGGCTTGAGAAAAGTCTATATCCGCTTTCTCAATCATCTTTTTTTGTCTCATGTCTTGGATTTTAGTATTGTAGACTTTCTTTTCTGTCAATATTAAATCTTGTCTATCTTGAGAGATGTCTTGACTCTTGGCTGTATTTAGACCTTTCAAAATTATTGGTTTTATATTTTTTATCTGGTCAGCTCGGAGATTGTTTAGTTGGGCTTGAGTTAGCAGGTCTTGCCCGTCCCCCGTCACTGGATACTTGTCGGAAGGGAAAGAGGGGTTGTAATACTCCACATGAGTGTCGCCTAACCATATTTTTTCATCCTTATCTACATAATAGGAAGATTGATCGATAGTTTCTCCATTTTTTATAACAAATTCAAAAATCTTTCTACCTGTAAGATGAGTATAAATACCTGGAATGTTCTCTAGATCTAACGGAGGATCGAAAGAATCTTCAAAAAACTTCTTATCCACATTAACCACGGCGAAATAAGCCAGGTGTTGAACATTTGGTTTTGATACTGTAAAGGTAGTGGAAAAAGTAATATTATAAACCCGCTGACCTAAGTCATTAGTAGTATATTCATAGGAGTTGAAGCGATTGGGGTCGTATTTTATTATTGTTGTCTGTCCCACAGTCTGAGTTTTGCCTGCTCCAGTAGAAGGAAATATCTCTCCTAAATTTATAGTCTGGAGCGAGGTTTTTCCAGGAATAGAGGTTAAACCATACCATGAGGAATCTCCTTTAGGGTCAGTTTGATTTAATAAAGCCGTAGATTCTGGATTGGTTGATTGTACTACTGTGAGATTAAGATACTTTTTTAATTTCTCTTCGTTAAACCAGTTGGAAAGCATCTTATTCTCAATCACATCTTTTACTACAAGATTTATTGTAACAATCAGCGTCTCGTTGGTTTTAGTTGGATCATTATTAGAGTATGTTGAAATGTCGGTTTTTTTGGTTTCTGCGCCGTAAAGACCAGAAAATACAGCTTCATAGGGGGTGACGCCTTGTTCAGCAACATTAGCATCATACTGTTCTTTCGTCGGTATATCAATGTGCGGGTTGTCGCCTCGGACAGTTGTAAACTTATTTCCGTAATCGAGCGTTACGCGACTGATGTAAACGCTAGGAACAAAATCCCCCATCAATGAAGCATTGTCTACAGGTAAACTCATTCGCAGGCATCTCCTAGTTTGTCATCTTCATAAATATTCCCATAGGTCTCTTTTTCAACCTCATCTTGACATTTAAATATTTGTTTAACGTAAAGAGACTTTTTGTCGTCTTCATGGACTAATCCACACAACAAACTTACAGGAATGCCTTCATCGGTTTGAATATCAAAATAATACTCAACAAAATTAGAATTAGTTTCGGGTGTTATCCCCTGTTCTTCCATCATTTCTATCCCTTCTGGATCAGAAGGAAAAAATCTTAAAGGTATTAGTTTGGTTGTTTTTTGATCATCTTGTTTACCCGTGGATTCTAAATCTCCGATAATGGTTTCTTCCATGAAAACTTCGATTTCAAAGTTTTCATTTAAAAAATCAGTGTTCTTTTCATCTATGCCTAATAACATAAAATCTTGTTTTAAAATTACTCCAGAACCGTCTTCGAATTCTAAAGGTTCTGCTTCGAGTAATATTTGATCATCTAAAAGTGTGGGATCTCCTGGTACTTCATCTGGTTCAATGTTAATCCCACCTAGATTATTAGTCATATAAGTTTTAAATGTGATTGTTGAGTCGAGTTGAGGTATTTTAATATATGGAGTGGCTGAACCTGTAATCATACCGCTAGATCCTGATAAGCTTTCGTTATAAAATTTGACTTCCCAAGCTGCGTTGTATTCATTATTAAGTTGAGTTGTTCCAACGGCAGAAGCTAAAGCAAAGTATTTATTCTCTATGTCTTGAAGCTTTTCTTTTATCTGTTTATCGCTGAACTGTTCTTCATTCTTGATGATTTCTTTCATCTCATGAAATTGAGTTTCTATACCAATAAAGTTGTGTTGAACTTTAATGCGTGGTGTCTCATTTTTAATGCGTGTTTCGGTATCATTTTGTTGTTCCGAAAAACCGGCAAACTCCGAGTTATAAACAATATCTTTATCAAAAAAAGCATAGTATAGCGGTGAGAACTCTCCAGACGCAAGCAGTCTTTTGCCATATTGAGTTAACTTAAGGTCTAATACTTCTTCTTTTTGATTGAAAAATTCCATTATTATCCTGTTTGTATTTCATCGTCGCCGCTAAAAGGTATATCTGTTATATTTGGACCAGATTCCGAGGGGGCGGCTTCTTGGGTTGTCGGTGGTGGCTTAGGCTTAAACATTGCCCCTACTTCTAATTTTGCTAATTCTACCAATGAAAAATAATCATATGGCCAATTATAATTATATTCCGGTGCTTTTTCTTCGTTGCCGAAGTTGAATTTAAATTTAGAATCGTCTGTAGAATCTGCCGTGGTTGCAAAATAACTCTTCTCTGCCTTCCGTTTAATCTTGAACACCATCCAACGAGTAAAATCTGGTAACGGCTTAGAACTGTTAAAGAATTCCTTCGATAATGGGTCGGTGGAGTGGCTTATCACGGCTTCTTGCATCTCTGCTTTGCGAGAAATTCCCGGCATCAGCCCTTGCCAAATATCTGTCAAGTCTTGTTGATCAAGAGAATGCTCAAACTCGAAAATGTACATTACAAAAGGACTGAGTTCTTTAAATGTTAAGAAATCATAACGAGGTGGTAAGTAATATTTCTGCATTTTATTTACCATATCGGTGATTGAGCGACTCTTAACTTCATCTAAAGACTTGCCTTCCTGGCTTTCTTTTACTGCTTTCTTAAACCAATTTTTGTTTATTTTAAAGAATTTCTTGGTTGTATCTGGGTATCCAATCATTGTAGGAAGATCAGATTTTTTACCAGACATGTCTTTAGAGTAAATGAACGGAATCGCCACAATAGCTTCAGAAATTGTCTTTTGGGCAGCAGGTGTTCCAAGTTTTTTGCTAGAAACATTGAACCCGCAGAGGTCGATAAGAGATCCTGTGAGTGTAGGGTCGACACCGCTACTTCGTTGCGGGAAAGTCTCTCTTATTTCAAGCCAGACGCCCGTCGAGCCGGAAGGAGTTTCCCCGTATCCGCCCCAAAGACCTCTGCCAGTAGATGCGCTATGATAGCTAGTCGAAGCACTAAAGTTTAGCGCAGGGCATTCAAACTTGGTTCCGATAGACCAGGCAGAAAATCCAAATGAATCGTCGTCCTCTAAGGAAATAGGAACATAATTACCATCAGGTCCAATATCAGTGGCTGAATATGACACTTTTTTGTATCTTGACTTTCCGAAAACATTAAGTGATGAAGTAAGAGTCATTTTATTTCGAGATGCCCAGTCTCCCACACCACTATTGTCAGGAACTCCTACATATCCCAAATAAGGCGAAGAACCTGAAAAAGAAGAAGACGCCTCGGCAAAAGAAAAAACATCTTCCAATGTGGGAGCGCCTCCAACTGAAGAAGTAAATTGTACAGTCATAATAGAATCTTCATAAAAATAAGGAGGTGTGTAGGGTGCATATGCAGGGTCTTGAGTCGGAGATCTGCCTAGCGCCAGAGAGCCAGAAGATGCTACAGGTGGTCCATAATAGGCTCCTTTAGTATGAGCCCAGTCGTAATCACCGCCGCCGGCAAGATATTGTCCTTCGGAAAGCACCATGTCTGAAGATCGGCGAAGAACTATGTCCATAAAATATCGTTTATCTTTTACAGCCGCTTTCCATTCAGTTTGCGGCTTGGAAACAATAGAGGTTAAATTTTGATTTTTTAAGAAAAAACGAGGGATTTCACCAAAAAAATTATTTGCTGCGAGCGTGTATAAACTATTTCCTTTTCCTGTTAATCCGAAGCTAAACATATTAGTAATTGTTCCACCGTTAGTAGGTTCATCGAAATTAATAGTTTTTTCAGCCCAGGTTCCTGCTTCTAGTTCCGCCTGTCTAATAATAGGAATATATACTTCTGGTTGTATTATAGTTTCAAAAGGCAGTCTATAGTTTGGTTGCGTTACCCAATAAAATAAATTGGAAAAAGTTCCATCTGAACCGCCTTTAACTACTGTAGTGCTTCCTGTGAATACAGGATAATCAATTGCGACGGCGGATTTTAATGAATTGAATAATATTCCAGGAGATGCGAGCGGTCTTAAGAAAGCGTTCAAAAACTGATTGTGGTGTAATGTTGTAGAATAAGTAGAAGAGCCTGTTAACATATCTCCATAAGATTGAGAAAGAAGAGATCCTAATTGCAAAGCGCGTTGATGAGGATAAAAACCTCTATATGGTAGAAGTTTTTTAATACCCTTTACTTTAAATGTATAGGCTCCCACAATACCTGTATCTTGATGATCGTGCTTAATCATCTGAAAATATTTAAGAAAATCAGAATGAGAATATTCTACAAAGAAGTTTTCATTATATCCTGTCGATCGATTAACAGACGAAGTTATTTCACTCGCTTCGCCCATAAAATTCGGCGTTGTTAAAGCACTAGAAGTGATATTGGCACCGGGCAGCGACAAAAAAGCATCATTTCGCGCTAGAAAATTTCCGTCTTTTTGTTTAACATAAAAAGACATATGATCAGAAATTTTAAACTCAGGAAGAATAGAATAATCTTTTCCTGATCCTCTAATGTCTTCAGCAAAATCTCGATAAGAGTTAAAAAATGGTTTTTTGCCGGAAATCAAATTAGTTGCATAAAATGGAATACCATAGAGATATGTATCAACAGGGGTTACTGCTACATTTGTAGGATATCTATATAAAGTAATTGATCCTGTATTGTTAATCCTAGTGAAAGGGCTCGATGAACCATAGCTAAGAGGGGTTAAAAGTTGCCCAACGCCTGTCTGGCGACGTAAATTAGCGTCTGTTTGATTGGGATTAGTCCCTCCAGTATCTAACTCCCAAATACTTTGTTGATAGGCGGTGTAATAACCTACCGAATTATAAGAGAGTTCATTGAGTCTTATGTTCCTATCCGATATGTTATTTTTCCAAAACATTCTATAGTCTGCTTTTCTAAGCGCTTCAGATCCTGATACTTCGTCATACTCTGTTCTTTGTCTAGTTTTGGCTAGAAAAGTGTTTTGTTGAGTTGGAAAAACATTCTCTTCATATACCATGTTGACCCATTTCTTGTAAGGAACTGTGAGACCATATGGGTTGGCGCTTTTTACGTCCTGTGATTGTCCTGCTAGATCGAAAGTAAAAGCCTTATCAATGTAGATTTGTTTTAAATCTTCATAAATTGTCGCAAAATTAGGTTTAATATCATCAGGAAAGACTAAAAACCTATTAAGCTTATCACTTGTGTAGTGACCTTTGAGGTTTCCATAAGAGTGGTTAAGTTTAAGGTTTACCGTCTTTCCACCTTGGGTAACAACAAATGAGTGTCTAAACGGCTTATTTTTAATCGAGACACATGATTCAGTAAGATTGAAAGCAATCACATCAGCGCTTATTTTTTCGCTAGTATACGTGTTTGCATATAAAGAGCTTTCATAAGTTTTATTGGTTGCTGTTTTTTGAGCAAAAGAAAAAATGTTGTTTTTTCTGTGGAATCGGTTGATAGGGTGGTTTCCTACTCGGACTTGTTTCCATGTTGGCCAACCGTAAGGACCTTGGCGATGGAGGATAAGACTGTTAAAAGCTTCTGCACCGGAAAGATAAGAAAAGGTGGCGGCGTGGGTGACAAGGGCTGAGTTTATATAGCTCTCTTCGCCTGCGAATTGCTTTACAAGCCGCGTTCCTGTAGGATAGCCAAGAAAATTAGTGGAAGATTCAACAGGCTCTTGAATGTTGATATTCATCCCAGCAAAGTCCGTAGGGACAAACCCGGTAGAAGATATAACTGAAGTTCCCCATGCCCTATTCCCAGAAATAAGATAGCTTCCAAATTGGCTAGCACTTAAAAATATTAAATTCTCGTCGTTCATATTATTCTTAATTAGTTGTTTTCATTAAATTACTGACTGTATAATAGAGCCTGAAATCCAAGAGTATCCTGCACTTGTTTGAGGTATTTGGTGAGAGATGAAGCCATTATCATAGTAAGATGCCGTAGAAAATGATTGATAAGAAGGTTGTTGTACTTCATTCCAAGGGACATCGTTAGACTGGCTCATCTCAATTCTCAACCCTGTATTCCTTTGCACTTGGTGGAAAGATGCGGTAGGAACTCCGTAAACTCCATCGTATCCTCCCCATATACTATGATGTTTTTCCCAAAGATTTAAGGCATTTCTGACCGTAGAGTTCCTATAGTTGAGACAGTTATACACAGAGTATGTTTCTGAGGCTGTGTCTAGGAAGCCTCGACTAAGAGTTTCTGGACCTCCTGGAGCTGAAAATCTTTCAGCAATAACGGTTCTATTTTTAGAACCATCTTGAAGAGTGTCTCTATTAGCTAAAGCGAAGTCCATTGTTCCAGATACAAATGCCGATTTAGAAGTAGAAGTAGCTACGGAGCCTGTATTTTGAACAAACCAAATGTTATTGACCGAACGACCTGAGATGTTTACCACTTCATAGTTATATGAGTAGTTGCCAATAATTGTAGGCGATGAGCCAGTCATCTTAATGTTGCGGATATTAAGCGGGCGCTTGGCTACTTCGTCACGATAGTAAACGCCGCGAGCTTTGTAAGGGTCATCCCAAGAAGGATCTAATAGCTTATAGATAGACCCTCCAGAAGTTCCAGAAACTTCGATCATATCAATAGCTATATCAGATAAGTATGTGATACCGCCTTCATACAAAAATCTAAGATAAAACTCAGTTCCTGTGTAAGGCGAAAGATCAATTTGCGCTTTAATATAGGGATCGCCAGTAGAAGCTTGTTGCTCGCCAGCGACAAAGGTGTTAGTAGTTGTAGGGGCGCTTGCAAAGTTCCAGACCACCGGCAAAGCACTTACTCCAGCGGCGAAAGTAGGATCGGCAGAGTGTTGAACCTGTAGATTACCTACATTCATGCCATGCATGTGATAATAAAACGAAGCACTAAAATCTTGAGTTCCAACGTCGTTTGCATCGATAACCGGAGTGACTAGTCCAAACTTACTTCCAGGGTGGTTGGGGGTAGAAGTTTCTGCATATGCATAATAATCTCCGATAGCAGCCGCAGTTGGTCCTGTTCCCATAGAAGGAGTAGGACCAGAATGCGTCAGAATCCACCCAGAAGGTCCTGTAGCGGTGCTTCCGACATTCGTCCAGCCTATGGGGTCGGTTGCAGAGAAAGATTCGCTCAAGAGGCTTGTAGAAGCGCCTGGAGCGACAGGAGATGTTAGAACCCACCCTTCTGCTCGGGTGTATGGAGTATCGAGAGGTCTGCTGATACCCGTTGCTGTAGAACCAACCATGTAATTTAAGCCTGCATGGCGGTATTGTAAGCCTCCGACATATTTTTCTGTAAAGGGACCTTGGAGGGGTCTTTGAATATTTTGACCAACAACGTCACGATGCATACCTTCGAAAGAAGCGCTATTAGCATCTTGTAAACTTCCAAGATATCCTGTATCCAAAGAAGAAGAGAAGATAGTGAAAGGAAGAAGCAAGCTTGCTTTACCATCGCTATAATCATTCGCTCGTGGTGGCTCTCCATTGTCGTAGGTGATGGCACTTACTTTCAAGGGTCTTTTATGTAGTTCTGGTGGTGTTAAGTCCTCATCACAATTTTTCTGTATCTTTTTAGAGGAAAAAGGAATCTTAATATAATTCTTTGAGTCATTAAACGCAATCGCTTGGCGGTGAAAACCAAACAAGTTAGCAGACTTTTGATTAGAGCCGCCTTGTAGGTCATTAGATTGTTTAACTCCAAAACGATACATTTTACCGAGCTTTCGTGTAGCATATGTTGAACCTGAAACTTCGGTATTTACAACTGTTTTTATTGTTTCTCGTTGGGCATCTACAGTTGCATCGCCAGAGGTTATTACTGAACCTCCTCGCTCTGCTAGTTCGTGCCAATAGGTGCAGTTTGTTGCTTGTTTGGCAGGTATAGGAGCGTGACCGAATTTCCAGTTATAAAGCATCTCGTTGATGCCTTGAACCGTAGTAATAGGATCCGGCTGTTTGCTTTCCATCGAGGGATATTTGTGTTCATATTTTGGACGTTCTAATACATGGCTTTCTACCATGTTAAGGACAGAGTCGGACACATTAGAAGAAGCCGGGATTAATTCTTCAAGCATCTTCTGAATGAAATTGTCTACATGCTTAAAGTAATTTAAATATTTCTCTACATCTGGTGAGTTTTCTACGCGCTCGAAAAATAATTGGCGAAGTTTTGCTATATTTTTATATTCTTGACGATATTTGTTAACTGGCTCTCCCACTAAATTATTGAAATCAATAATTGCGGAGAAAGCATTAATTATTTCTTCCGATATAACTCGATAAAGACTATTTTCGATAGAAAAGAAATAATCTACTGGTCTGCTGTCGAGCGTGAAAATCTTGTCCGAATCTTCGCCAATAGAAATCATGTCTGAACTGATAAATTCTTCTGGTAATCTGTTTCGTGTGGTGAAAATAAAATCAGGTATGGCTATTTTCTTTTCGAGTGGCGCTACTTTATCAACTCGTGCAGTGTACAGTTGCTGGGTGATATTACCGACCCATCCATATCGACTGGCAAGCGTGGTCGATCCAGAGGCGAAATCATCAACAAAAATTTGTCCGCTGGCGTCGGCGGACGAAGAAATATTTTGAAAATCCCAATTTAATGCTAAAGATTCCAGAGCGGGGACTTCCACTTGGTCTAGACTTGTATGTCCCATCCCCATGTCTTCTAAAGGTCTTTTCGGTCCATACGAAAACATTCCTATTGCATGTTCCTGGATGGTTTCATTACTTATATTATCCATCCAGAAACGCAAATAAGAAATTTTAGCGTCTGTTGGTTTTAATAGTGTGCCATTAAAGTTAGTTCTTTCTGCACCTGCATAAACTCTCTTGGAGGAACTAAGGAAACTTTGTCCATGTGCCGTAGCCATAGAAGAAGTAAGAAGAAATTCATTTTCTATATTTCCTAATCTTTGATTTACACCATAAAACTCTACTTTATATCCTAGTGCGCCTCCGTCATATACCAAATCACCAAAAGCAGACGATGGGCGAACTCTGACCGCAAAATTCCATTTTTCATTATCATAGATATCTTGGTAAACACTAGTCGTCAGTTCCGAAATCAAAGAACCAGTTAATACAAAATAACTATCTTTAGAGTCTATAGAATTACGAACCGCGAATACCTGGAAGGCGGCGTCGTCATTACCATCCCAAGTCAAAACATTCTCTGCGAGTGCGACATTAACTGTGTGTTGTCCAAAGAGAGAACAGGTAAGAGCAGGATAAGAATAGTACCCTTCCACCATTTGAGGTGTCTTGGTAGGGAAAACTACTTCACACTCAACAGTATTAGGAACAGTTAATCCATTTGGTTGAGAGCCGGAAATAATTGAAGTGGTTCCAGAACCTGATTGATAATTATATATCGTACCTCCTACCCTATCCGCATCATTAAAATCTACAAGAGTTTTTCTTATCGTTTTTTGTTTTACATTTTTTCTAAATTCGTAATCGGTTTCTTTACCATAAACATTTATGTTAATAACATCTTCATTGGCACCATAAGCTCGAATCAAGTTAGTTATAGATTTTTCGGTTCCTTTGGATTTAAAAATATAAAGTAAGTTATTATATATGTTCTGATAAATAAGGTTCTTTGTATCGTAGATCTTATCTTCGAATTTTATTTTTTCATCCCGAGAAGAGAACTGTTCGATTACCGAAGTATCTACGAAAAGGTCAGGCATTTCTAAACCATGAGAAGAAAGCAATTGTGAAGAAAAAGGATATGGTTTAAAGCTACCAGTTAAAACACTTCCAGAAGGATAGGAAATATTTTTTAATTTCGGCAGGTTGTTGATCTGGTTGTATACTTGATCCAGATAGCTGGACATAATTTGAGTTAATTTCTTTAATTCTTGTCCAGAGTGTTCATCTTCTTCAGTAATCCATGAAGGAATGCTTTTATACATCGAACTAATGTTTAAAATATCGTGCTCTTCGCCAATGGACTTCTTAGCCGCCAATAGGCTGATAACTTCGGGATGTCCAGAATAAATAATAGGATCCTGGAACTCGAATGTAGTAGCTTTAGACAGCACCATTGCTGATCCGGTAGATCTAGAAGCAGAATCGTAACCTGTCCAAGCGCCGTTACTTAAACGCCCTGAGAAGTCTAATACAACGCTATCGAGACTGCTTACTCCTACAATACCTTCATTAAATTTATAATACACTCCCAAGTCAGTGTTTGCGTCGTCAGTGTTTGAGCCGCCTCCTACTTGAGAAATATAATACCTACCGATGTCACGGGAGGTTCTTGTGGTTTTCCAATAGCGGAAATCGTCCAACGAGCCAGAAAGCTTACCGGAGCCGGTCGCTGGAGTGGGGGATACAGATCCTACAAAGGGAGAAGTTGTAAGAGCACCGATATTAGCGCTAATTGCGCCTGTAACATGGTTTATTCCTGATCCTGTTAAAACAGTTTCAGAATAAGCTCCATTGTGATAAAACCCTACAGATACTGTTGAACCAGTGTTTTGAAGAGTAAATGCGTAGTGTTCCCAGTCTTTAGTAATAATAGTAGCAGGAGTCACACTGGAACCTACAGGAGCGTCATGAAAGCCTGCGGTGCCTGACATGGCTGTTACGTGGAATGCTGCGCCGGCAGAAGTCGCATCTAATTCAATTCTTAATCTTCCATAATCATGTTCATTGAAATGCTTACCATTCCATAGGTCAAAAATTACTTCTTTATCAGTTTTATTTGTATCAAAAGCATCTTTTTTAAGCCAAAATTCTACTGTTACACCACCCGAAAGAGCAAATTTTAAGTTTTCTTCTCGGTCTTTTGAAGAATCCCAAATGTTTTGTTTATGAGGACCACTCTTGAACGCAATATATTCTAAAGAATCGGATAGACCGTAGCCATCGGGTTTGGCATCGGTTAAAGTCCCCCAACCATCGGCAGATAAAAGAGCAAAGCCATTAGTTCGAGGATATTCTTTATCAAATAAGAATTTTTCAAAGTAAGGGGCGTTAACATACCACTCTTCTTTTTCTTTTAAAGATCCATCATAAGGATAATATTTATATATCGATTCAATCCCTACTTTATAATATTCTTCTGCTGACCCGAAACGAGCAAAGTTTTCAGGTTTCGAATAATCTACATGAGGTACAAATAACTCTTGATTCTTTTGTACTTCACGAGCATAGGGGACTGATTCTACTTGACTGCTTATAGTTGCTTCACTCGGAAGAGAAGCTGTAGTCGTAGTGCCTATCCGATTAATATCATTAAATAAATCTTTTATCGCCACTATTAGTCCTCCACTCTAAACTTGAAGGTCTCCGGTTGCTCTTTATAAACTCCATTTAAATAATAAGCGAATCTTATATCATACATATACCCTGTTTCAAGTAGCGTCATGTCGAGATTAAAATAGTTTCCACTAACATCAAAAGATAGTTTAGTTTGTTGTTCGCTTCCGGTGCCATAAGAAATAACTTCTAAATCGTCAACAGTGCGAATAATCCTATAATAAGATTCATTTATGATGTCTGTTTCGATAGTAGAATTTGCAACAGTATAGATCGTTGGAGACCAATCTTTTTTTCTAGTAAAAACACGCAATTTCGGCTCTTCTTGACGAGTGTAGGAGGGTTTTAAGTTTGTGATTTTTGTAACATATTGCGTAGTGGGGTTAATGTTGGAAGAATCCAGGACTTTAGGGATAATATTCCCCGTATGGAATTGAGTGGTTGCAGTAGTAGCTAATCCATTTGTATGACTTCCGGTGAACCAAACATCGAACAAGTCTGTTAAAGCCGTGGTGCCCGTAAGAGCAAAAGAAGCTGTGTAAATTCCTGTAGAAATTATTCCTCCTGTTGCTACTGTCAAGCAAGAAGCTCGGACCCGTCCATCGTTATCCGGAGATAAGTCCAAGGCTGCGCCCGAGGGCTCGGCATTTGTCAAAGATCCGGAAAACAAACTTACATAAACATATTTATCAGCGCCGAGATAGGGTATATCTTGTAGCTGACCTCTAACATAATTGTAAAGATATAAAGTATTAATGTTATCAGAAGCGGCGGCGAGCGAACTAGAAAAATAAAAGTTTCCTCTATCGTCAGATTCAGAGTTATCCCAGCGAGCCTCAATTGTAGGACGCTTAAAGAAGTACTCGCTGCTGCGAGCAAAAAACTTCTTGTCGTAATAAGACTTAGATGCACTTTCTTCAGTAGGTGTAAGAGCTAAGAGAAACCCATAATTGTTAAAACCGCCTCCTGCTGCTCCTTTAATCCATGATTCAACATAAGGAGTAATATTGATAGAAATATCTTCAGGTCCATCTTCGAAATAAGCACTGGCGTCCCATTGAGTTATGGTTCCTGTGTTCTGGAACGATGCGCCAGCGGTGGTCCAAGCAGTTCCTAGAACTCTGTCTTCCCAGTTCGATGCTCCAAGATCTTTATAAGATTCCATATCTAAACCAGCACCTTCTTCCCAGGCGTGATCAATGGCGTATAAATTAATTGTAAAATCTCTTGGAAGAGTGTTTGGGGTAACGGCGTTGTACATGTTGAGGTGAAAAGTAACGTTTCCTGAAGCTGGAATTAAGTTTGCAGTACGGTCTGCTTTAATACTAGTTGTTCCGGTGACAGGGAATTCTATTAAAATTCTAGAGAGTTCTTTGGTAAATCCTGTAGAGCCCGAGATCTGTCCATATATAGAGAATACCTCCAAACTATCTGAGAATCCCATGTTGGAGCCAGTAGCGGTGCCGCTCAAATTAGCTTTATAAGCATTGGAAATAGTATTATCTTTAGATGCAAAATATTTTTTAATCGCCATTAAACTACCGTTCCTTTTAAATCATTATCAATGAACTTGATTTCCCATATTGCATTATGCGGAACATTAATAAAACGTCCGTCAGGAGAAATATAATTATTTATATCAATGGTATAATCAGAATATAAAGTCCCAGTCTGTGTAAAAATTTCTACGTCTACTGCATCAATCACACCTGGTGTGTCATTAATAACATTATACACATCGGTAATAAAAAATGACTCTCCAATTTGAGGATGGGCGGAAAATTTGTTCTCCAAGGCAAAGTTAATATCTTGTAGAAGGTCGTTTTTATTTTTGTCTCTTTCCCCGAGAGCCTTGTATCTAATTCCTAAATTAATAATATTTGTATCGATGATGTCTAGTGTGTCATTGATCATCTTATACTGATTAATCCAGTTTTTTAAATTTACTTTTATTTTTCGGGGGGTTGCCATTAAAGTCTTGTCAAGTCCGGTTGAAATAACATATAAATTTAAATTTCTTTTAAATGAGTTTTTGTCTTGTTCTACTGCACTTCGTGTCACCGCGCCGAACTTAGCAGGCATTTGACTAACAATAGAGTTGTAGTCACGCTTTGTAACGGCTCGATTTTGTGATGAAAAAGCATTTTTTGCGCGAATTTTAATCTCATCGGCATCTGGAAAATCAACGCTTCCAACTACAGGCTCTTCGTTAGTTACTTCAATGCTATGTTTTACAGTATTTAGGACTCCTTCTGATAGTGAGGCGACATTATCAAAAGAGTAATTAGCAGAAGTCACTTGGTTCATAGTCCCTACACCAACATTAATATTGTCGGTTAGATTAGTCCTATAAATAACTCGTATCGTGGTATCTTCTGGAGCGATGCCTAAACTGCTATTCTCAACTAAAATTGTAGGATCAAACGATGTGTCTGAAATATAGCTTTTTCCATGCATTTTTAATGCTACTTTATTAGGGTCTAGTTTATCATCATTAGCTATTAGTGCATCAGTAGAAGCCCCTTGTCCAAACTGCAAAAATATCCCTTCAGTGTCTCTATCTACGGTGAAACGTCGAGGAACTGTGACGGGTTTTAAAATTTTAGGAACAAAAACTCTGTCAGCTACATCAGTGTTCGGAATATCTTGATAAATAATATTTTGTGCCAAGTGAGGAACTTCATAATATTCATTGCCCGACGAGTCCGTAACAGATAAAATCTCTGCAAGACTCGGAACTTCTAATTCAAAACGTGGGAATGGAGAAAAATCTCCTACCGAAAATTCAACGTACCCTATATCTCCAGAGATTATTTCTCCATAAGCCTTTATAGCATAGTGAGTAGGGTTTCCAGTATCTGAATCTACATCGGATACAAGTATTTGATTTTCAGAATTTTTAAAGTCTACAGAATCCGTTAAAATGTAAGTTGTGCCGTCTTCTGCTCTCAACCTAGAGTTCCTTTTTAACACAGGGATATAGCTTTCATCAGGACCAAGACCCGAAGAATTAGCTGGAACTTTTATAAAAAAAGCGGCGGTGCCATACGCCGTGACATCACCAGTATATTCATACCCTAGTTGTTTTGCTAGGCGGATAATGTTTCCATACTCACTTGCTGTATCTAAAAAAGATTCTGAAGCTTGATAGTCTAAATAAAATGACAACATATCTCCAACATATGAAACCATATCGACCATCAAAGCGCCAAAAGAAGCTTCATTAAAGTCATTAGAAGTATTTGGATAATATTTCTTTGCGTAGTTGATTAAAGAGTTTTTAATTGAAGTAAAATCTCTAGATGTATAGTTGATAGGAGGAGTAATTTTTTTTGCCATAATAATAGTTCCAAATTTTTCTTATTAAATTTATCCAGGTATAGTAACGTTTCCTCTAACGTTTAAAAAAGGAATACTGTACGTCACTGTTACGTTTAGTTGATGAGCTTCGTTGTCTCCATCGCTTTTTGGGGCTGTTGCGCAGAAAACATCTTTAATTTCAATATAATTCATGTAAAAGCGCACTTGATCAAATATCCTATCTCTTATTTCATCGATAACAGATTCTGCTTCCGTTTCAAATAAATATTGTCGCATACCTACTCCAAAATCAGGTAACATTACGCGCTCGCCGGGTGAAGTCAATAGCAAATTTTTTAAATTTTGCCGTGTATTGACTTCAAATAATGTTATCATATCATAATGATTGATTTTAGATGATAATGGTAATTTCGGGGAATATCCTGTTGCCATACTGTTTGTGCCCTTTGTGTAGGTAATTAGATTATATTTTTATTATTTATCAATACAATTTTTTAAGTCGTTTTCTTCTTGAGTGGCTTCCTGACTTGTAGGGGTTTCTTGGTATAAACTATCGAAGCCTCCAGTCGCTGTTAGAGCTAAGTATGCCATACCAGCAGGCGTTAAAGGCGCTGTAGGGTCACCAATAGGGAAAGGAACTGGAGGAAACGGTCTTACGCCGAGCATAACGATAGGCAAAAGCATTCCTTGATTTGCGGCAGTTTTTGCAGCATCTGAAAGTCCGGTACTACCTTGTTGGGATTGATCTTGTTCACCGCTTGACAAGACATCGTTAATTTTCCCTATCCCATCTTCGGCTACTTTGGCAGCGGTAATAATGGCTTTTTGAATTTGCTTGCCACGAATCACAGCGGGATCTGTTTTTTCTACAAAATGTTTTAAGATTATTAAGCCGGTTTTTTTTGCGAAGGCGGCGGCGTATCCTACGCTTCCTGGAGAATATCCTTCTTCTTTCGATGGGTTGCCTGTTGGATTGGACATGCCGACCAGGTTATTCTTCATAATGGAAGACTGGTCTTCTCCATTAGTATCGTCGCCAATTCGGGTGGTTTTAAAAACATTGTTAAATATATCTTTAATATTGATCTTTGTTCCTGAGAATATCCCTAATGATTGTCGTTTATAAAATTCTTCTATCACGTGAAGAGAAGAAAAAATACCTAATGCGTTCGTGAGGTCGCTATACATAAATATTTCAGAGAATAACTGTTTAAACCTGGGTGTATTCATCATTTTATTTTTTAATTCTTGTAGAGGAAAGCTACTGATTATTTTATCACTAGTGAGAGGTACTCCAGAGAATGTTTTTGTTCGCGAATCGTTTCTAGCTTCCGCTAGGGAAGTTGGCTCTTCTTTTTCGACTCCTGGGAAGTATTTATCAACATCATCTTCAATTTCAATTAAAGGAATCATATTAACCGTAATTTTATCGTACTTGCTAGGCTTAACAAAGTCTCCCGTTCCCCAAAGCTGACCAGGAACACCATTTCGACGGCGGCGGTAAGTTTCAACTCTTAATGCTTTGTTGGAATAATTATGAGGGTCAGATGCTTCGCCTGTTATCTTATTCAATCGTGCTTTAATTTCTTGGTTAAGATTTGGGTTGTCCATTATTATCGGTGATATAACCCCTGGTACTTCTATATCTTCTGGATATACATAGCATAGACGAATACCATATTTTAAAGGCTCAAAATACTTGGTATGTGGTCCGTGAATACTAAATTTATCTTGATAATACTTAGCTGAAGTTTGGGCTTCCTCGGCTGCGGCTATCGAACTTTGAAAAAATTCACTCATATCAAAAGGAAATTTTCCTTCTAGTAATAAATCCATATCTTGTTGTTTGTCTTTTATTTTATTTTCTATTTTTTCAAAGTTATCTAGCTGTTTTGCTAGGTCAAAAGATCTTAACATGTCCAAGCGCGTTGTCAACTCTTCCCTTTCGTTCTGGTTATCAAGTTTATCGGCTTCGCCTAAATAAACTTTACCTACGTCAGTGCGTATGAACCCTTTCTCGAATATGCCTTGTAGAAAGTCAATTTTGTTCGTCAAGGCAACCATAAAGTAATCTTTTATCTCAATGATCATTGTTTTTAGATCTTCTACAAGATTAGTATATGCGTTGCGCATATGACCTTTTATATCTCCAGCATATTCTAGATTGCTTAGGAAATCCGACAAATCTTTTTCCGAGAGCGTGCGTAAGTAAGTTTGAATAGCCTCTTCATACCCGTGAACTTCGTACCCCCCTATATTTTCCAAAGTCGTGCCGTATTCTTCAGCAAATTGTTTTAATTCCACGTTTGTGTTCAATAGTTCATCTTGGGAACCGAACATCCCATATTGCTCTAACAAAAGATCTACTTTATGTCCAAGGAGCTTTTCTTTCAATCCGGCAACCCAGTCAAATAAAAACGAATCGGCGCTGAAGACTTGGATTGAACCCTTTTGAGAAGGATCGATAAAAGAAAAAGGAGTTTTATATTTTTGTATATATTTTTTTATGTCGCCGTCAAGGATAGTTTCTAAAGCATTCCATTCTTTATAATAATCTTCAAGATTAGATTCGTAAGTTTGTATTGCGGTAAATTTATCGGTTAAAGTGTTGTACTTTTCTAATGACGAGTCTATCTTATCGGTGTACGGACCATTAATGTTTTCCTTTATATACTCCTGCATTTCTTCAAAAGCGTCAAGTTGAACTAAACCAAGATAGTTTGGATGTCTATACAAAAATTCTTGGTTTTCTATCGATGTTGTAAACGCATTAATTTGGGAAATATAAGCTGTGTATTCTGGGAGTGTTTTTAAAAAATCTTTTCCTGAGCCTTCAAATTTTCCCATCATAATGTCGAAAATATCTTCGGTGGATTTGAGCGCGATTTGCTCCACGTTGCCAATGACGGCGCTCCCTGGATCCGTAAAGTACTCTGAATATTGCAGAGAATTTGCTTTATTAGCCTTTTTTATTTCCTCGATAAATTGAGAAGTTGGTTCGGCGCTTTTTTGCAAAAATTCGTTGAGAAGCTTAGATAATGCGGATCCTTGATCTCCACTAGTAGAAATCCACTCGAAGTCACCAGTAAAAGGATCATAAGATGGGATTGAGAGCTTTTCTTTACGCTGGATGAGGAACTCGCTTAAATTCTCGTTTTCGACCGATGGAGCGTAGTTAACTCTTATATATTTTTCTAAAACAAAGCCGCCGTCCGTGCGAATATGGTCATTAAGTGGCATTACAAACCGATAGTCTAAACATCTCGAAGAGGCAGCAACATCAATATTAGGAATTAGATCTAATACTTCGTTAACTTCTAGTTTTTGATTTGGAGAGACTGCGTGAAGAGATTTTTGGTAAGATCCATATATTTCTTCCAGTTGTTCTAAAAGCATAAAATTAACTATTTCTTCAAGGTTTTCGCTGGAAATAGTTTTGGGCATAGGGTTCATTGCTGCGGCTTCTTCGTCGGCGTCTACTCCATGTCTAATTTGTGCATATTGACTGAGATAAGTGGAAAAATTGTTTTTAAAAGATTGTCCAAGGGTTTCCATGGTAGAAAAAATAACTTTTTGAATAATTTTAAAATTGTTTTTATCTTTTATTAATGTCTCACAACTCACTTCCCCGTATATAAAAATGCCAGAAATCAAAAACTCCAGCACAATTGTTTTAAAGAAAATTTCTGTTAATTCCATGGAGAGAGCATTTTCCATTGCAGTTCGGTCAAAGATCTTCCCACGTTGTTCTCTTTCAAGAATAGAGAAATATAATTCCTTGTCTCTTACTCTATCCAGAATGTCATCCATTAATAAAATTTGTGGAATCAGTTCATCTTCTTCAGTCTGAAGCTTGTTTCCTTCTTCAGTTTCCACTTGATCGCAAAGAAGTGGCGCTTCTCGCGTATCCCCGGCAGTTGGAGAAAATTTTAATTTTTGAAGGTTAACAACATCGAAAAATGAAGAATCTCCTGCTTTTAAAGCTATGTTGTTGCATAGACCCTGATTGGCAAAACTAAACATATGATCTTTAACATCTTGAATAACCGCCTCTAGATTTCCGATGAGTGGGTCATCATCCACATTAGTAAAAAACCCTTCTTTATAAAAACTTATTCGTTCGTTTAAAATATTTCTAAACATTGAGGCGTAAGCAGAACATTGAGGGGTGTATCCTATGTCTGCTGTGTCTACGAGGTCGCTTATTCCAAAGTCAGGAAAATTAATAATATCTAGATTATCAATTAATACTCTTTCTTCTCCATTCTCACTAACTACAGCACGCATTCTTAAGGTTCCCGGTGTGACTTCTCCAGTTGAATCGTTGAAACCACCTTTATTTTCGGCGGGGTTCATAGCGCTTTTTGCAGGGTCAGGATTTCCGTATTTAGAATCCGGAGATACTTTGTCAGGTATAACGGAGTAATAAAGATCGACGCGGGCTGCTAAATTACCTATGGAACATAACAGTCTATCTTCTTCTTTAGTCGTCGCGGCAGGTTTATTTTTAAATATTGTTTGTAGTTCTTCCACCTCTTTGTTCAGTACGATGGCTAATTTTTTCTTTTGAGATTGAGCTTTTGCCTCTATTGCATTGGCTTTAGCCAGTAAAGATTTACGTTTCTCGCTACCTTCATCTGCGAGGGCGGCTTCAGTTTTTATACGTGTTATCGCTAAATCTATAGTAGGATCTAAAGGTCTATCGCTAGAGTCGGGAGTAAGTGCCGTTGTAACAAAATGCTCGCCTGCGGAGAGGCTTTCGACATCGAAAATAGAGATAATAGGATCAAAAAAGCTTTCGATTACCATATCCTTAGCGAGATTAGAACTAGGATTTTTATGACTCATAGAGTTTATTAAATCATTAATTTTTCCACCGAATAAAAATCCTGCGAGGTTGTCATCTTCCATCGCTCTTTCCATTTGATCTAAAAAAGCTAGTAAAGATTTATCCGAGTTGGCTTCTCTTGAAGACATTTTTTTAGCAAAATCAGCAGGGAAGCGGTCGGCTAAATGATTAGCAAAATTTTCGACTTCAACGGGGTCACAGAATGAACTAACCGGATCGTTATGTTCTTCTTTTTGCTTTTCTAATATTTGATTTCCTATTGCGGTTGTTACAGTTGGAAGAATAGTTTCTCCGATAGTCATTAAAAAATCTTCTTTTTCATAAATATTTTCTAAAACTTCTTCTAACATGGGAAACTTTAAAGCGATTTCTGTTCCAATAATATCAATAACTTCAGAATCTCCCGATCCTTCGAAGATAGATAAAATTTCTTGCGGAGTAGCTAAATTAGATATTATTTTTAATATATCAGAAAGGTCAGAATCTTCTAGATAAACATTTGGAAAAGAATTGATTTTTGATTTTATACTTTCAAATTGATTTCCTTTTAAAACCTCCTGAACATCAAAAGAGCCTATTTTATCGTTTTTTTCTTGTTGAGTTTCTCCCGAATGGGATTTTTTTACAGCAAGCAAGATTTGTTTAAAAACGTCAATCAATCCTTGAGAGATCATTTCGTGTATTTCACCAAAAGTGTTTTCTGTGACTCCTTCAGTGATGTCAAAAATCTCTTCTTCGTCAGTAAAAAAATCTAGCTTAAATCCATTTAGGGAGCTTTTAGCTGATTTCCCAAAATCCATAAAGAGAGTTTCTCTATCCGAAAAAGAATCAATGGAAAAATGTTTCAATGCCTCGTCGCTTAAATCTATCGATGCAAGATCGGAAGAAGTGTCAGATAAAGAATTAAAAAATTTCGAGCTGGATGTCTGTGAGCCTAGCCCGCTTTTTGCCATTTCAAATAATCTTTGGGGGGGAATCTTATTTAAAACCATCTCGTATAGGCTGTCTAGTGATTGTATTTGATCGATATTATCTACTATTAACTTTAAAGTAGGGTCTTCAATTTTCTCGAACATTGTTCTCTGGACCTCTCCTATAGACGCCCTGACTAGCGGAGTAATGGCTTGTAGCGCTGCTTGTTTAGTGTTCAGAGTGGAACCCTGCACTAACAACTTTTGGACATCGGTAAGGATATTTTTGGCGCTCTTCGCTTCATCGACATAATTTAATTTAGTAGCAGAGGGATGATATTCTGGCATCTTATGAACATATGTATTCAAAAAATCAAACCACTTTAGTTGGTTGATAGTGGCGTTTCGTTCTTCGCCAATATCCTTTGCCATGAGGTCAATATTAACTAAGAGTAGCATCGTTCGTGGGTTAGCAAAAATCTTGTTAATGAACTTTGATTTAAATGGAATGCTAACAATTTTGCCATCGAGTAAATCTGAGGTGGAAGTTTCGGTTCCTTGTTGTACTAATTCTGTTAGCTTTTCTTTAACAAGTATTTGTAAACTCGAAACAACAAAGTCGCGAGACCAGATAATTCTAATCATGTCTGTATCTGCGGCAGGGCGAAGTGAATTAAATTTAAAAACCTGCATTATGGCTTTAGTCGCTAATACTAGATTTTCAGCTTCTTTAGATAAATTTAGATTTATATTTTCTTTTTTTACTATAGGGCTTAAAGAAAGAAAGTAATCTTGAACTGTCTCAAGGTGTTGTTTTAACTGTCCTAACGTTAAGTTTTCTAAACTATATCCTTGGATTGTGGAGGTCGATTCAGTTGTTTCTTCGAAGCTCGTCATCTGACGAGGTATAGAGACCAACACTTTGACTTTAGATTTTGGTCGGTCGGAAACGTGGAAAGAAGATGCTTTTGACGATTCCAAAAGAATTTCTTTAGCGGTTAATCCGGCTGCCCCGGTTTCCTTGACATTATAATAAGTTAAAAAATGATTTACCGCTAATTCTTTAGTTTCTTCTCCAATAATACGTTTTTCTTGTTCATCTTTAAATTGTGATTTTGTTGCTTCTGCTACAACATAAAAATTATGCTCATCTTCCAGGATAGTACCGCCGCCGTTTTTAAACCATAGATCTTTAGCTGATTTTAAACCTTCGATTGGATTTACTAAGACTTTAGATTGAGGAGGATCTGGTTTATCAGGATTGATAGTGTGAAGATAATTCTTTTCGACATAATAGGTCATTCCTTTAGTAGGAAGACCTTCTGTTTGAGGTTTGGCGGCGTCATGAACAAAAGGAAGGACAAAATCAGGATTATTATTATCAATGACTGTTACTGCTACGACAATTTTTTGTCTATTTTTTTTGTCTACAATGGTATATTCTACGTTGTCAGTCGTAACTAAAGTTAAAGGAGCGAATTTCACGGCAGAAGATTTTCTAAATCTTAAACATTTAGCAGGATTTTTATAAAAATCAGCAAACGAATTGTAACCTTTAACAGTATCAAAATCATCATCGACATAATAGTTTTCTTTATTAGAATCATAAGATATGTCGGTGCGATATTCTTGAAATATGTTTTTTTCTTCAGCCATATAATTTTATACCTATTTTATTAGTTTGTATGATTGTAAGCACTATTAATATAGTGTTTTTCACCTTTTGTAAGATACTTTAATTTAAATTTTTCTAATTCTTTGCGATTAATTTCTAGGGAACCGTCGATGTTGCCTTGTAAATCCTTCATGATGTAGGGACCTGAAATAACATCTAGAATTTTAGAAGGAGCGGTTAACAAAGGCGGAGAATCTGGGTCAGCTTGGAACGGACTTACATGGACGTGTCTTTTTATTGCTAAATTCATTTTCATCTGATATAATAAAAAACCAGTGACACATTTATTTAAATCCATAACATGTTTAGTCAATTTTTCCAAAGAGCTACGTAAATTCTCGCCTTTAGGGATGGGCTGCAAATCACTTGAATTATTAAGAGCAATTAAATCAATCCCGCAGCTTGTTGGTTCAATTCCTTTGGAATTGTATTTATCGTTATTAGTGACCAGTTTTATGCCTTCGCGTGATAGAAGCCGGATTCCGTCTGCTTTGAGAGCTATTCCTGATCGATTTTGGAAATTACCAACCTTGCCCTTAGTAATGCCAAAGCTTTTATCTATATCAGTTTTTTGAGATATATATATACGTGCGGCGTCTCTCTGGAAACTCGGATCTAATAATTTAGATTGACCGAAGGAATCAGTAGTAGAAGTCGCGCCGGAGTACCTTCCGACTACAATATCAATTGCGCTCGATCTAGCTTCACCTTGCATTCCTCTTCCTTGCAGGAGGTTACCCACGCGGTCGCGACCCATAACAATCCACGAATCACCTTTTCCTTGGATAACTTTTTCACAAGGGGCTTGATTGAAGGAATTAATTGCTTCAAACAAGTCATCACCTGCGATCCCTAATCTTTGAGATGCAGCTTTTAAGTTCTGATTGTTGGCTTTTTCTTCCTGTTCAGGAGGAAGCCCACTATTGGGATTGTTTTTTATGTATTTCATATCTATCCTATGCGCTTTGCAAAATAAGAATTGCCGCCTAATTTTCCTTTTGCTTGTTTCCCGTAAGCTCCTTTAGAACCCACAAGGCTGCTACCTTTCTGCGCCCAGTTTAAATCATGAAGCGATGGTTTTCTTCCCCAGATTTTAATACCATATTTTACCATATCATTATTTGGAAATTGAGTATAATTGCGCTTACCTGCGCTTAGTTTTTTATTATTTCTAGGGTTTGAGGCTGCGATGGCTCCACAGGCGGCTAGGTAAGCATCGATACTTCCCAATCCATTGGCGCGACCTAGACAATAATATTCTGGAAAACATCCGTCAGTATGGCTAGACCAGCGAAAGTGAGCTACGATTCCTTGTTGCCAATGTTTGTTAAATGGGAGGCGTGGAATATTGTTGCGCTTACCTGTTTTCCAAGCGTCTTCGTAAGGTCCTGGTTTGTAGCCTGCTTTAAAGCTAGCTACCAATGGGTTGAATCTACCCCAGACAAATAAAGGCTTTCCTCCATTGTGAGAAGACTTAAACCCAGTTCCGAGTTTTGCCGAGTTTGCCGTTGCGGGAAATTTAATAGGTATTTTTAATACTTTGGGATGCATTCTGTTTGGGTTTTTTAAAGAACACCATAAAATAGTTTCCCACAGCCTTCGGCATTGGATCTCTGTAGGGAGAACATAATGACCGCTTCCCGGCTCCACGCCTATTTTATATTTTATAGCTCCAGTTCCTTTTTGTTTGGTTCCATCGGGGAAGGTAAAATCTTTGTCCCCGCCGACGCAGCCGTTAGGACCAAGTACTCTGTAACCGTGCGCTGGGTCTACAGTCACCTTGTTTTTTTTGCTACGGAAACATTGATTTATAACTTCGTAGCCTAAAGCGTGCCAATTGGTCCATGTCGCATGGGCGCATGGACTGTTTAACGGAGTGGTCATAGCAACATCGCCTGCGCCTCCACCCCAGAAATGAACCTGCTTCCAAGAATCAAATTGTTTATATTTTATTTCACCAGTTTTTTTGTTTACCTTTTTCGACATTTTTTGTTTTTGAATCTTGGCAGCTCGATTGCGAGCCAGTTTGTAAGAGGTATGATAATCTCCCACTGGTCCTGTTTCGTGACAGACAAACATAGAAACATGCTGAAGCCTCCCTTTGTCTTTTTCGTCTGCATAGATATTGCTCGTGACTTTAGTATTACTATAAAGACCTTTGGGTTTTTTTGCTTTAGGTAGCTTTAAGGAGGAGCCGGGGAGAACTTTCATACTTCCTGGGGGACCTTGTTGATTGCCGCCGCCGGCTG
>TARA_R110001592_G_scaffold311_4_pt1 | contig 37066 bp, 17 predicted proteins | sample TARA_R110001592 | Tara Oceans TARA_R110001592 (sample SAMEA4398387) | marine metagenome | biome: Polar Biome; feature: [SRF] surface water layer (ENVO:00010504); material: water (ENVO:00002006), including particulate matter (ENVO:01000060) such as... | depth 5 m | reverse complement strand
CATTTCTAATTGTGAACCAAGAGATCTATACATAGGGTTATTTATATATGCTGGACTTAATGGATCTAACTGAATTTCATTTGATCTACCCATAGATATACCAGCATTATCTTGCCCCCCATAAACAAATCTTTTTAAATCACCTCCTAACCTCATCTGTGGCATATTACCATAAGGAGCATTTGGCATGTTTTGATGACCCTGCATTATTGTTGTGTCTGTATCAGGAGCTTTCATTTTATCAAGAGCTTTCATTTTATAGCTCTCATACATAAATCTAACTTCTTTTATATCTTTTAGTCTATATGCAAATCTCCATTCATCATATTCACATAATTGATTCTTACATTTTGTAGCTAAATCAAATTCAATTTCCGTTTCTTTTTGTGGACCTTGTTCTACTGCTTCACCTGCGGTTTCCATAGTTGGTTGTACAGGCACTTCACCTTGAGTTTGATAAGGTATTAAGTCTCCACCATACTTCATGCCAGGACCTTTATAATTTTTATTTGTATCAGCTGCATGTTTCATTGCTGCACTAGGTGGAGGATTCCCATATGCTGGACACGGTGGATGATCATCTTCTGCAGAATTATCTTGTGAAGTCTTTTCAATTGGAGCAACACTATAAGTAGATTGTTTAAATCCTCCAAATAATAATTTATCTAACTTTGTTGTATTTTGTGACATAGCACCGCCAACTGCCATTTGAGGTGGGGGAACCATCATACCTTGTGCTTGCATATCAGTAGGAGGTTGTGGTGGCATCATACCTTGTGGTGGAGCTCCATGTTGAGCACCAGGCATCATACTGCCATCTGGCATTTGATGCATTGGCATTCCTTGAGCCATACCTTGTTGTGGTTGTTGCTCTGGATTCTTTTCAGCATTAATCTGATCTATCTTTTGTTGAAATTGTTGAGGGTCTACACCTTTAGCCATTAAATATGGAAAAGCAGCTAATGGTAAACCATTTTCAAAATCTTTTTTAGATTCTTGAATAAATGCTATCTGAGATAACATTATCTTATTTTTATTAATCATCTGTTCTGCAGTTTCTACTGCAATCTTATCAGATGTTTCATCTTCTAATGTTTCTATATAATTATTTAAAGGAAATTTCTTAGCAGCCTTAGCAGGAGTAATTCTTTTCTTTTGTTCAATTCCTAAAGATTTCATTTCATCTTTAGTTAAAAGCATTCCTCTTGTGTCAGAGTAAATAAAACTTTGATCAGGTAAACTTAAAGGTGTACCTCCTTCAGAATGTCTTTTACCTCCTATATTATATAATTCAAATACTCCATCACCTGATGTATCAGTAAGTGCTACTTCACCTTTTTCTGCTTCTAGATTAGCAGCTTCTCTATCAACAGGCTTTAATGTGTTGCTAGAAGTAGCACCCCCAGAAGCATACGTTTTTATAACTTTACCGTCCCTTACAGTAAAACCTTTAGGTAATGAATTTTTATTTATTTTTATTTTTGCCATAATTATATAATTTCTATATCAGCACCTGCTTTTATTAGTTCTTGTAATAGTTCATAATCCACTTCTACTTCAGTTCCATACTTTGCTACTTTATTTATTTCAGGTTTGTTTTCTGTTATTTGTACAGAAGGTGTAGTAGTAGGTGTAATAGCATTAGCAATATTTGTACTTACACTTCCATCCATACCTGCATACTTTGCAGTATCTTTTGCTAAAGCCATACCACCAGCAACTTGTCCTGCACCTGGAACTGCTGATGCAAGATTAAGCGCAGCATTTTCAGCATGATCTTTAACACCTTCTGTATCACCTGTTGCAGCAGCATAACCACCTCTTGCACCTGATACTCCAGCATTTACTAAATCAACAGCATTTCCTACTACAGGAATCATACCAGCAGCTGACATAGCTGTTTGTGAATAATCTAATGCTTTATTAATAGGAGTTTTAAAATCCGTATTATCATATGTTTCTTTTGCAGAGTCATATAAGTTTGATGCACCTTCTTTTACACTATCCCACCATCCGTCTTTTGCCATTGGTAGTTGACCACCGTGAGCCATTTTAGCCATTATTTGTTTTTGATATGCAATAACTTCAGGACTATAACCTATTTCTACGTTATAAGGATTAGATCCTGTAAACTCAGTTAATGCTGCATAGTTAACATTATCTACAACTGGTTGAGCCATTTGCTGTTGAGCCATTTGTTGTGGATTACCACCTTGTTGTACTATTAATGGAGCCTTCATATTATTACCAGAATAGATTTCATCTACTTTGTCATTAGTAAAGCTATCTCCACTATTAACATCATGTATTCCTTGTGAAGATTCCTGAACCATAAATTGAGATTCAGCATCAGTATTTTCTGTTTCAGCTTTTGTTTGAGCAGCATCATTTTGCCAGCCTTCTGAAACAGCACTACCAAAGTCAGCCCATTTAGTTACAGTGTTTGAAATATCACCATATGTATTTATAGCTCTATCTGCTATACCTGTTTTAGTATATGCTTTTGCTCTATTTGCAAGATTGCCATATTTTGACTCAACTACTCCTGATTTTTTTACAGTAGTCTCATCTAATTCATTCATTTCTTCTTCAGTCAGGTTTGCTTCTTCTTCTACAACTTCAGGTATCTCAACTACCTCCTCATTAATATCAGCCGGAGGTTTTAATAAATCAGTTTCTTCTCCATCTTCATAGAAAGGTAAAGTACCTCCATTTCTGTAAAAGTTTAACTTCTCTACACGTTCTTGATCATCTTGCATTAATAGTTTATGCAACCATTCTCTATTAAGTTGAAGTTTTCCTGCTGGACCTTGATTACTTTGATGATTTTTATCTTGACCCATAAGATTTCTGTACATCCAACTATCAGCTAGATCATTTTCAATACGTATACTGTCTCTTGTTATTGCATTCTGTAAATCTACAGCAGTATGATTTCCTTTATATGGAACAACAGATGTTCTTGGAAAGTCAGGAGTATATTCTAAAAATTTATGCACTTTTTCACCTTGAGTTTGATATTTATCAAGGTCTTTCTGGCCACCGTATACAAACATTTCTAATCCCATACTAGCTTCTTTATTATTTTCTTTTCTTATTCTATTCTTTTTCTGTTGAGATGATTCCGGAGTTTTAATAATTTTTGTAGCACCATTATTATATTTAATTGTAACAGTACCATCACCATTATCAACTCTACTTTCTTCTATTAAGCCGCTAGGATTATCATTTCCATCGTCATTATTATCATTATTATTATTATCTTCTCTCTTTTCTTTCTTTATTTCTTCTGATGTTTTCTTTATGACTTTCTTATTGTCAGTATAATCATTTTCTGAATCATACTTTTCAATTTGAAGACTAGTCATGTTACCTTCAAGATCTATAACATTAGGATCTGCTTCAGGACCTGTTCTTACTATACTTGTTACATCAGCATCTGGATTAACTAATACATCAGTTGTACTATAATCTTTAGTATTATCTCTTGCTTTATCATATTCTGTTTTATCATTTTCCGGATCAAAAGCTCTAGTTTTAGTTACTGTTTTAGTTATTGTTTTCTGATTTGTTTCACTTTCTTCTTCATCAGGATTAAAATCTGGATTGTCTTCTGTAACTTCTTCTTCATATTCTACATCATCATATGTTATATCTCCTGTAGTACGGTCCATTGATTGTCTAGAAGCAACATCATTAGTATTTAAATGCCCTTCTTTATCATATTCATTTACAAGAGTTTGTCTATAATCTTGGAAATCATCAAATCTTCTAGAACTGTGCATTCCTTGTGTACCTATAATATCAGACAGTTTTGTATTTTTATCACCAGTCTCAATAAACTTTTGTAAATTAGCATCATCCCAATATAATTGTGCACCGCTTTCATTTTTAATCTTACTTGTATCAATAGTAGTTTGTTTAAAATCTGCTCTTGTATAAGGTTTACCTGTCTTTGGATTTATTGACTGTCTACCAAATCCTTTTATTGTTCCAACAGTAGAACCAACTGCATCACCTAAAAGACCCCACTTAGATGTTGGAGATATTTCATAATCAGGAGTTCCTTTTTTTGTACCTTTCCCTAGATTGTGAGAATTAACAATATTCTCCATTTCTTTTTTACTAATCTTACCATTTTGATAATCTTGTATAGCTTTTTGCTTATCAGTTTCTGAAGACTCTTCTACTTTTTCTATACATGTACATGTAGCTGGATCTACTTTAAGTCCTTTCTTAGCACATTCAAAATATACAGATTTTTCACAACCTTCACCTTCAGGACTACCATCACCTTCTCCATCATTATTTTTTGCATTCTCACTTATCTGTTCACCACATGTGCTTTTAGTAGGACTACAACTTCCAGAAGAAAAATATTCTTCTCCTGCTCTTTCCCATCCTTCTGGACATATACATTTATTATCTACAGACTCATCAGTATAGTCTCCACCTCTCGTACCATTAGTTTCCTCATCTTCAATGTTCTCTTTACTTGGAGTACCTTTTAAATATTCTTGATATTGTTCTTGTGCATTTGCACCCTGTCTATTTACTGGATCTTGTAGTACCCATTCTTTAAACTCTAGTTTCTTATCAACAGTTTCTTCTTCAATAGGACCTTCAGTCTGATACCATGGCAACTGTCCACCATTACGCATAAGATATTGATACTGATCCAAGTATGGATAAACGTCAAAAGTTTGATTTTTTATATTTTTTTTCTTTTTTGCCATTTTATTTCATTACATATATAATATACTAAAAATCAAGCACATTAACTAACTTTTAGTTAGTGACTTCATGTACTCTACTGTATCTAAACCTGCTTTTTTAGAATCTTGATAATAAACTCTATTAAGTTTATCATATATTCTTTTTAACTTTTTTTGATATGGTGTACCTTCTGCAGCACCACTTACGTGTGCCATATACAATGCTATCTGGTCATCTATAGGAATAACTTTATCATCTCCAAGTGTTACGTTTTTTACATTTGTATTTACATCAAGATCTTCAAATGTTATTTCTGGAGCAGAAGGAGGAGGTGTAGTTAATGCTTCTATATTAGGATCTGTTACTTCTTCATTAGGTATCATTCCTAGTGCGCTTAGATGTTTTAATCCTGAAGGTGATAATTTATCTCCGTTTCTATATTTTTTTATAAGTTTCTTTGTTAATTCATGAGCTCTTTGTTGATCATGTATTTGTTGAGCAATATCAATTATTTGAAAATTACCTGATCCATCTGCATCATCTTTATCATAATACACTCTATCATCTATATCTTTATGTTTATAGTTTACATAAGGTAAGTTTCTTCCTTTATCAAAGTCTTTTTTAATAGTATAGTTACCTTGAGGTGTTTCAATCTTTTTTTCAGAACCCATTTGAAACTTAGGTAAGAAAGCACCATTGTGCATCATATCTGCAATTACACCATCTTGGTTTTTAAGAGCAAGCTTTTCTTTATTGTAAGGAGATTGTTTAACAGATCCACCATACTTAGACATACCTATAGGCATTTCATCATTAGATGTAAATGTGTTCATCATTTCTAACATATCATCATTATCATATTGCTCTAATAATACGTCACTCTTCATAAATTTATCAGGGTTGTTTCTTATATAATCCATGTGAGACTCATCAAACATAAAGTCTTCTTCAAAATCATATAAACCAGCTTTCCATAATTCAAATCTTGTTGTATCTATATCTGATTTAACTTCATAGCTTCTTAAATCATGCATAGGTAATTTAGTTTCTGACCACATGAAGTCAGATTGTCTATCGTTAGTAAGTTTTTTTTCTTCCTTTGTCATTGGGTAAGTTTGCATAGGAAGTTCTTTAGGTACAGAACCTAATGCATGTGAATACTCATTAGCAATTATAGAAGACATTGGATTAAAAGATAGATTATCATCTATTTCAGCTAAATCAGCTTCTCCTTGATTTAATCTAATTACTCCATCTGGATTGTTTGGACCAACAGAAAATTTAGATTGTAATGATTTTCCTTCTTTTATCATACTTTGTAGCTCAAAGATATTTAAATTTTCTTTATTGTCTGCAAGATCTCGTAGTTCTACAAGTCTTTCTGCATCAGTCCATTCTACTTTAGTATTATTTAATGCATTTAATTTTGCATCTCTTACTTTTTCCCATTCTTCTTCTCCATGTAAATCTATTGCTCTACGTTTAAATAAATCACTATTTAAGTAAGCTGTAAAATAATCTTTGACTTCTGAACCATCCTGAGCCATAGGTATTTCTCTTACCATTGTTGTATCAAATTTATGAAGACCTGAGTTAGGACCTAGAATAACATTATTAGCAAGTAAAGGAATGCTTACACCTGTCATATCTATAATTCCATCTGGTGTATGAATATCTAAATATGGTCTATCCTTATAAGGAGAGTCATCTTTATATCCTTGTTTTGATATATCTTTTTGATCTTCCATTATCTCATTGAAATATTTAACTTAGTATTATTTAATCTTAATAACATTTTTCTATTTTCAGATTTAACTCTTCTTAGTAAGATGTGATTATAATAATGTCTGAATTTCTTTCTTTGTGTTTGTGCTTTATTATAATTTAAATTAGCAGCATTAAGATTTCTTATATATCCATTCCATTGTGTATTAAACACTGTTTGTTGAGCTGCTGAAAATTCTCCTCTATCATTTGTAATATCCCAGAACTGGTTAAATCTATATTTTTGTTCTTCTTTACTATATAATATATCTATAAAGCCTCCACCAATTATTGGGAATGTAGATGCTAATACAGGATTATTTTTAGGTGTAATGTTTAATCTTAATAATCCAGATACTTGTTCTGTGTTATATATTATTGCTTCATCAAAATTCCAATCTAAATCATGGAACCTATCTTTACTTTCATTTTGATATACATATGATTCTAACTGATATTCTAAACTTCTAATAGTTGTAACACTTTGACCACTGTGTTCTATTACATCAACTTCCCATGGATAATCTATACCATAATAATTAGCATATAAATCAGTTCTTGTATTGTGTCTCCATATAGAAGATCCTTCTGTTTGACCGCTACAATTTTTACAACTTGCATTACAAAACCCAGAATCAATATATGTTAAACCAGTTGGTGATCCGGTAGAATCATATTCATAATCAAACAAATCTTGTGCAGTAATACAAACCGTTCCATCATCTCCTGATGTGTATACACCAGATGATGTTTCACATTCATTTCTAAATGTTGCTAAACTATTATTACTACCATTACCATAACAACTACAATTAGATAGACCACATACAGTATACTGATAATTACCAAAAGCATTTTGACCACAAGGTAAAACTAAATCATATCCTGTTGGGCAAACTGCACCATTAGTTAAAAATGCATCAAGACAACCACTAGAACCTGCATTTTCACTTGGTGTCATGTTTAAAAGAAGGAGGTCTGTTAATCTTGGTACTGTAATTTGAATATCTTCACAGCACTTGTTTTCAACTGGATCCCATGTATAACCAGGAGGACAACTAGCTTCTCCTGTTTTGGTTGTTAAAAAATGATTTATACTATTAAATGATAAATCAGGATGCCAATCATGGAATGAAATCCATGCTTTAGATTTAGGATCATAACTAACAGTCCATGAAGCATCTTTAAAGAAAGCAGGATCTGATAATGATATAGGTGTTAGGCTACCAGAACTTGTTCCTGGAGCTGATGTATACATATATTCACATTGAGGCTGGCCTCCATTTGCATAAGTTTCATTTCCGTAACCAGTAATTGAATTATCTGCACAACAAGAACAATCACCTATTGGGTCTATAGATTGGAATCCTGAAGGACATTGTGATGCTGATGGACTACAGACATCAAATGAAATTTCTTCACATAATTTGGTAGTAGGATTAAATGTCTGTCCAGGAGCACAACTTGTCCCACAGTTAATATCTATATAGAATCCTTCACAAGGTACATATGAAATACAAGGACTTAATACTTCATAATCTTTTTTCATAAAGTATATAATATCATTCATAGGATCATATACTGACTGTATACCTATTCCTGTAACTGGATTATCAGCAACTGAAGGACAATCTTCTACATTAGGTAATGCAGCTATTAATCTTGATGGTAAATATTTATTAAACCACCATTTCATTCCTTGATCAGATATAGCTGATAGACCTTTTGAACCATATTGGAATATTTTTCCTTGTGCTTGAGATACATAAAATAATCCCATAGGTGTATTAATAACACTTCTTGCACTTTCACATGAGCCATATTCATGAGATAAATCTGAGTTAGCTACATTTTGAAACGCTTGGCTAAATAAACCTCCGTCACCAATAATAAGTTTAGTACCACCTTTATCCATGTTTAATGCATCTACACCTTGAAACATTTGTGGTGATATTGTTGGAAATAATATTAATGCACCAGTTTTATTAATAGGTTTAATTGTATTAACTGTAGATTTAAAATCTCTAAAGTTTTTACTAAGGAATATTCTCCAAAAGTCTTTATTAGCTTCTTTCTTTTGTTGTTTAAGTTTCTTTAATGTTACACCACCAGTTGGTAATGAATATATCAATCTCTTAGGAAACTTTGTTAAACATGTCTCTGAAATATAAGGGTCATACCATCTAGGTTGTATTTCACCAAAAGATGTATTCCAGAATCTTTTTTGACTTAATGATTTATCATACTTGTAATAATTATCTACATCTTGAATTTTAGCATCAAACATAGTATTTATATCAGTATAATCTAAATAGTCATAATGACGTGTAGTTATGCTATCAGAGTAATCTCTAAATGCTACATTTATTTCAGATTCAACAAAGAAATCTTGTACACCATTGTTATGTGTATACATGTAATGATCTGTTACAACAAATACACCACCACTTTTAGATGTATCAGTACCAGATTCATAAGGAGGTGTTTGATTTTCATAATCTACATTATCAAAAGATGTTGGTACTGGAGTACCCCCTTGTATGCTTATAGTAAAGTCAGCTCTATCTTGCCCTTCAAAACCTGTTGTTGTTCCATTACCTCCTTTGTATCCAAAAATATTACTTTGCAAAATATGTGTTGTTGAAGCAAACAAACTACTAACGATACAAGATTCAGTAGAAGAATATCCACCGTGATTTATTGTTATAGAATCAAAATTTTCTTTAGGTAATAGTTCATTAGCAGTAATACTTGTTGGACTTCCACTAGGTATAGGTGTAGGTGTTACATTTCCTCCTCCTTGTCCAACTAACCAAGGATACCTATTATCACACACATATTCAAAACCACCAGTGTTCCAGTTATATACCGCAGCCAAACCTACTACTGTAGCTTCTAATGTCATTGTTTGATTTACATATCCTGGCTGTTCAGCATTCGCTGGTGTAGCATCTATACTTTTTCCAAAATCAGAATTACAACCAGAATTAGTAGTAATCTGAGAATACGTTCTATTTCCTATACCTAATCCGTCAGCTCTAAAACCTGTTTCAGAAGTTAAAGGTCCTGCTGTAAGTACGGCACCCCCTAGACTTTCAAGTACAGCTCTTGTATATTCTCCACTTAGCATACCTTGTACATCTCTAACGTCTGATGGATCATTAGGATGTGTTATTGTTACAAGATCTGTTACTCCATTGAATGTTATTGTATTTTGAGTTACAGATTTTATATTAACTGATATATTTACTGTACCCGTTAAGTTAAGAACAGAATAATTTTCATGCCATTTAAATAATGGTTCAGCAGGCATTGCGCCTGTTACTACACCACCTGTACCTAATATAGCTCCTTGTTGTGACCAAGCAGTTGCTTGATTATTATCTGTTGTTGCTTGAAATGTTATATATGAATCTACCCAAGCAGCACCACTAAGAGGTCCTGTATAAACAGCATTTGCACTTGCAAAATTATCATACAAGTTACCATTATTAAGAGGTGGAAGTGTAGAATCTGGTTGTAAACAAGATGATAAACAAGGATTAGAGCCAAGATAACACGGACCTGATGTATTCCAACAATCAGTACATGTACAGGCAACACCACTACCATCTTCAGGAAGTTCCCATGCACCATTATTCCAAGTACTAACTGATTCAGTTATATGAGCAACGTAATCTCCAGGGACTCCAGATGCTGCTGTAGAGGTACTATTTATAACATCAATAAGTGTTTCATCTGTAGTATCATAACTTGCTGTTATAGAACTTGTAGGAGAATCATTAGGGTCGTAATTATCTGCTCCTGTAAATGTACCACTTCCTCCCTCACATTTAACTGCAGTAGGTCCATCAAGGTGATATAAATCTCCAGGAGTATGACCTGTCCAGTCAAAAGAAAGATCAGTAATAGGTTTAATATACTCATCCATTCTAAACTTATTAGAATCTAACCAATATCTTGGGTAAGGTACATTAGGGTAATTCTTGTAATCCCAAGCAATTCCATCTGCCTCACCATCTTTTAGGAAATCCCAGAAGAAAGGCATACTAGTTTTTTCAGTATATCTGTTTATATATACATCTCCTCCCCAATGAACTTCTGACCATCCACCATTAGTAGTAATTGTTGTTCCAGCAACTAAAGAATCATGACTAAAATAATTACAATCACCACCTGCAGGTTGCATTAATATATTATCTATTTGTCCATATTGGTTATCTATATTTACCTTTAATGCTGCATAATTTACTGAAATAGGTTTGCATGTCTGTGATCCTGGTGAATACCATGTAACAGTAGCTGCATTTCCACTTGCTAAACCAGTACTTTGACAATCATTACACATACCATCACCAATAGTAAATTTAGAAAAATCATTACCGTTAGGATCTACAAGACCTCCATAAGTACCATCTGTTACTGTTCCTCCAGGACCTGTATCACCATTTCCAGTTAAATCTTGTGTGCTTAATACTACTGTAGATTGTCTTCTTAAATTGTTAATCATTACATTACCAGGGAATGCAGAAAAAGCTTGCTTTATATATCTAGCATCTTCAACACTTCTTCTCCATGCAGAATCACGGATACCAGCAGCTCCATGAGGTGGATGTATATCAGGAGATACACTAGTACCCCAACTACTAAGCGGAGGTAATATAACTTCTTGATTATAAAAACCATGAGATATATATTTATAAACATGATCTTGATATGATACAAGATTTCTAATAAGATCTAATATTTTATCTCCACCTGTAGCAACATAATTAAGAAATGCAAATATACCTGTAATCATTGCCATGATTCTTGGAACACCAGTAAAGTCTGTTCCTCTCATTGTTATTGTTTTTTCACTACCTGATGCAGCACCTGTTAATCCAGTAGCCGCACTTTCTGCTGCATTAAATACCGGTATTGCTATTTGTTTTGCATCACGTCCTGCTCCTAAAACGGTAGCTCCATCAACAAGTAAATCTAAAGCACCTTTTGCAATATAAGTACCAACCATACCGCCTAAGTGAAACAATGAGTTAATAAGAGATATACCATTACCTACACCAGGAAATGGAGACATAGCTGTACCAGAACCTAAAGCTTTATAATCAGCCATACCTGCAGGATTTTGTCCTGCACCTGTTATAGATAAATCTTCTGGACCTCTCATTTGGTTAATTGCATAACCAACACCAATAATAGCTGCTACAAAAACAGCTCTTTTCTTTATAAGTTTAAATCTAGGATGTTCTTCTGATCTTTTAAAGTTTCCTATCTGTTTACCATTTAATGATTTATATAGTTTTATTTCACTAGGATTTAAAAACATTCTTGAGAACATTGTATCTGGAGAATGAAATGTAAAATAATCACGGGTTATCTCACCTAGTCCTTTTCTATCTTCAGATGAATGTTGACTTGGATCTACTAAAAAATTATCTTCAATACCATCATACCATGGTCTATTAGATACTAGCTGTCCTTGATTTCTATTTAAAAGATATGGATCTGTATGTAAATCATTATAAGGATAGTTAGGAAACACACCCCAATTTGAACCACCTACTCTTGGTCCTTGATAGCCTGGGGCTCCATTACTATACGCAGAAGAAGTAGTATCTCTTTCATAGGTAAACATATTTCTAATAATACCTTTTGCTAGAATAGATTTATTACCACTTCTACTTCCCGTTAATATTTCATAACCAACTATTCCTGGAATAAGTGTTCCATTATTATCTACTGGTGGATATATGTTATCAAACTTAGCTCCTAGTATATTTATAAACTCTCCTGATACACCATTAACTGTTGGACTTAAAAGTGCCGCATCAGTTCCTTGTAATGTTTCATCAGGAAACTTATGATGTCTAATTGGTTGACCACATAAGTCATGATCTGTTACATTACCATAATTAGACCAAGCATGTTCACTAGAATTCCATCTTACAGGATCATGAGGATATAATTCTGTAGATTGCCAATATCCCATGTGACCTTCACCCGTTTTAACACCACCAAATTTTGCATCTTTTATATCACCAATATCTGCTGGTGCAAGTGCATCTGCTGTATTTATACCTTTAAAGTAAAGCTCTTGAGAACCACTTGGAGCAATTTCAATTCCAGTTACAGTAAGTGGATCATTTGTTTGTAAAGGAGGAAGTGCAACATATCCTGGTAAGTTTGAAGCAACATTACCTGGTGCCTTACCTGGAATGTGATATGCTTTAGATTTATCTCCTGTATTATATATCCATCTTATAAAGAAAGCATACTGTTCATCCCTCATAAAAGAAGGTTTGTTACCTCCATTTGAATAATATGTTGAAGGGTATCTCCATGACACCCAATGAGAATGTATTAAGTTTGCTAATGGTTGATAATTAAAATCAAACTTTTCTGTAGGTTGTGATCTAATTAGATAATCATTAACAACATACATTCCATCTGATTTTTCATATACAGGATTTCTTACTATTAATGCTAGGTCAGTTAAAACTTCTAATCTACCGTCAATATAATCAATGTTTATTGTTGTTTGTTCAGTACTATAATATCCAATAATTCTTGTACTAATAGCATTGTGAGTTTTAAATCTTATTACAAGTTGAAAGTTATCAAAATCTTTATCAAGATTACTGATTTTAATATCTAATGAACCTGAAGGACCACTATGATTCCATAATGATTGTAAGTTTGATATACCAACATAATCACCTATAACTTGATTATCTAATGTATATGCAATAAAAACTTGATATGTACCATTAACTAAAGATCCTCCTTCTTCTGCTTTTGATAATGTTATACAAGGTACATCCATGAAAGGAGCTAGTCTTATAGCATCACAATCTAAATCTGTAGTGTAACAAGGATTACACGGGTCAGTACAAATAGGATCTAGTGTATAAGGAACATCATCTATATTTAAAACTCTTGAAGGGTTTAAAGCATCATCCCAATATATCAACCATTGACAATCATAATTTTCTTTTGAAACACCAACAATTAAATGATCAGTACTAAAATTAAGACATCCATCATTTACAATAGCTTCATACTCACATCTGCTGTCATCAAATCTACCAATTTCAGAATTTATATTATTAGTAGAAAAAATAGCCCATATATCTCCATATAAATGAATACCACCTATAATTGTATAAGGAACAGTAATACATTCTAAATTTGCAGGTTCATTTCCAATAACTCCTACATCACCATCAATAGAATTATTTATAGCATTACGTGCATGATTCCAATTTTGTTTGGACATGTAACTTGCATCAGAATCTTTTATCATCCCTTTCGGGGTTAGATTAGTTTCTGTTGTAGAGGTTGGTTGATTTTGTTTTTTCTTTGCCATGTTTATCTATGTGGTGCATTACTTCTAAACATATCATAATAATTATGATACTGTGCTCTTCTATTAACTTCCCATATTTTTCTGTATTCAGCAAAGTTAGGTGTATTTACAAATCCTAACGCTGTATTTCTTGCAGCCTTTAATTTTTGTACTATTAATCCCATTTGGTTAACTACGTTCTCACCGTCAAACATCATGTTTTCAAGTATTCTTTCTTTTAGTGCGTATTCATAGTATGCATTACAATAAGGGTGATCAAGAACTAAAAGATTACCTGAGTTATCTTCCATTGTTCCTTGATAATTTATATATACTTTTCCTGAATTAAAATTAGTTAATAAGTAACCATCTTTAATTTCTGCTGTATCAGCAGCTCTTGTAGATAAATTAGGACAATCACAATGTACACCTTGTAGACTTGAAATTCTTAAAGGAAGGAATACAGAATATTCTCTCCATTGTTCTGGACCTACATGTTGTAATACTACATACTGACTATTATATGTTGTTGTTCCTTTAGTTTCTGTTGGACATGTTTGTATTACACAAACGTCTTTACAGTTTTTAGGGTCTAGACACATATCACCTCCTCCTGGATCAGGAGTGTATTTAGGTTGTGTAGTATCAACATGTGTTCCTGATGGTAATGTATTATTTACTTTATATTTTCCACATATTGATCCAAAGTTAAGAACATTAAAATTTGAAGGAAGTTTAGCTTTTTTGTTTTCAACATCTAATACTGCATCATGTGTTCTTTGTATTCTAAGACCTAGGTCATAATTTACTCTTTGTACAATCTTAATTAACTGTTGAGGTTCAATGTGACCCTCAAGATTATAACTTCTAAAATCTATTTTTACATCTTCAAGTAATTGATCAAATGTTCTATATTTATGTGATACGCTCATTATCTATTTGGGTTTTGTTTGTTATCTGAATCTTCTCCAGGAATTTTCATTGTATTAAATGCAACATTTAAGATCTGACTTTCTATTTCTGAAAATAAAAACTCCGGTATATAAATTGTTTTTAAATACATAGGAACACAATCATCTTCTGTATCACATGTCCATTTTGATATATCTCCTTCAAACACACCTTCAAGTTTAATAGCATCCCAACTTACATTAGGTAAATACAAATATTCATTAAGATACCAAAAATATTTAGTAGTATTATATTTAAATGATGTAGTCCTTGTCATAGATGAATATGTAGAAGGATCTGTTGGTTGAAGTTTTATACTACCATCTATTGATGTTACACTTCTGATTAGAGGTCCCCAATATCCTTCCATAAATGTTGGAAGTTTGTGTTTGGTCCTCATAATTGTTGAACCACTTTCTATCCCTACACATCCTGCCTCAACCTTATCTATTTCAATAAGCTCAATAAAGTTAAGAGATTGCCAAACACTATTAAACTTCATAAGCTTATTAGCATTATCTTGCCTTCTCATTAACAGTTGTGCATACTTTAGTATAAGACTGTAGATATATCTATCAGTCATAAATGCATCCTGAACTTCAGCCTTTACTTGACCTCTTATTCTTGAGACGGCTTCTCCTATAGTAGTCATATCTATTTTCTTTTATACATATCAGCCACTCTGATTTTCTTTTTCATCTTGATGTACTTCTTCCACTTGGTAGGATATATCTTAGCTACAGCACGCTTAAATTGCCTTATAGCAGTAAACTGCCATAATTCTCTGGTTTTGAATCTGTACTTAGGTGAGTAGTTGGTATAAAATATTTTACCTACATTACCGTCAGTATCCCAATTCTTATTCTGGATAACTTTACCATACTTCTTAGATAAAGAATAATCCATATTAACCTTCTTTGCTGCAGGACATGTTCCTATAAATAAATATCCTAGTGAGTCAGGTAATTCTACCCCATCTCTATTATCTATGATATTCTCCCAAATCATACCATTAAATGTTTTAATAACATTTTTTAGTTTAGTATCATCAACACTAGAATACATAGGGTTCTTATCTTTAAACTTATTCAATGTTTTTACATTTAATAAACTTAAAACCTTTTCCCTATATCTAGGTTTACTTAAATCCGGTGACTTATAATTGTTAATCATGTTCCTTACACTATAATTTACAAAAAATTAGAGAGATATAAAAGTTTATTGAGGTGAATATGACAATTCACATATTTCCCCTTTATTTGGAGCATGTAAAGAAAGTACTCCAGATCTTCTAGAACCTATAAATTTATTATGGTAATGGTAATAGTCTGTACGTGAAAGACTAGGGAGGATTTTTAACATAAACCCTGTCTTCTCATGTTCAGTTATATATTCTATTTTCTTTTTATGATGGTAATGCCCTGTATATAAAGTTCTATATAATGTTTTTCCCCATTCTCTTGGATACTCCATAGAGTATACCATTAATGAATTTTTAGTATTAACATCTCCATGTTCAAAAGCAAAAAAGTTATCACCGTATACATATACCTTTCTTTCAAGATATACAACATCCCATATTATTTTTGGGTCATCATAACATTTAGATAACCCATGTGCTAAATGAAATGAAGATAACCTATCATGATTACCAGGGATATATACTACTTGTAATTCATCACAAAATTGTTTAATATAATTGATACTCCATTGTATAGCATTAAATGCCTGCATGTAAGCCTCTGTAGCAGTCTTACAGTTGTCTAATGGTGTTCCACTAGTGGTAGTACCACTCCAAGTATCCATGTTGATTAGATCTCCTCCTACTACATAGTATATTTTTTCTAAATGATGAGCACTTGTAGCTCTCTCAACTAGATCAATAATTGTTTCTTCAAAATCTTTATCTATAGTTTCATTTCCTTCTTTACCAAAATGTATGTCTTGTAATGATAAAACTCCAGCCGTTTTTGTTCTACCTGGAGTTTTAATTCTTTTTACTTCTTTATATTTTTTTGGTTTAAAACCTTTTAATAACTCAGCAACATTATCTACTTCATTATCTTTTAATCTTGTAACCATTGCTGATACTCTCCAATGATCACCCATTTGCTTATTCCAATAGCTAGATAATTTCCATTGTGTTATATCTATATTTAATATATCAATTATTTCTTCAGGTGATTTAGGTTCAGAAGAACTTACTGTCTCCATTTTTGCTTCACCTTTTTCTAAATTATACTCATATGATGTTGATGAGTTTTCTAGTAATTCTTGTGATCTGACATAATCTTTTAGTTTGTCATAATCATCTACTGTAATTTCTAATTTTTCTGCACAGTATTCAGAGTTTTTTTTCCACTTAAAGGATGCTTTGATTCTTTCAATTAATGAGTCCATAAATTATTTTTAGTTATTTTTTTTGGCAAATATATAAAAAATATTTAATATAAAAAAAAAGAGACCCGGTGTTAACCCCAGGTCTCTGACAATTAAGTTTTGGAAAACCAATAAACCATCACTTTCTTGTTTTATTATTATGGATTTGTAGTAACAAAAATAGCTGCTGATGTACAACTTGTTCCTACACCTAATACACTAAACATATATTCTGTATTTGGTTGTAATCCTGTTACTGTATATGATGTTGATGTAGTAGGTAATGTTGGAGTTATATTTGTCCAACCAGCTGCTGTTGGTATTTTAACTCTTATTTGTAATGCTGAAGCTGAATTACTTGCTCCAATTAAATCCCACGTTATTTGAATACTTGAACTATCTACAGTTCCTGGCATGATGTTTAATATCTCATTATTTGATGTAACACATGCTGGATTAATAATATATTGAACTAACTTCTGTAATGTTGCAGATAATCTTTCTCCTTTTTCAATTATAAAACTTGTAGTACTTGATATTTCAAATTCTAACTTACTTTCACAATTAGCTACACAATTCTCACAATATACTTCTTCACATTTTTCATGATTACCATCTTTACAATTTCTACCTGTGTAGTTACAAGGTGTACTTAATGAATGATCACCACACCCACATGTTAAATTATTACAGCTTGTTTGCCCACAAGATGAGCAACAGTTTCCGTTAGATGTATTTGTAGCCATTTTTTTTTATTTTAAATTTTAACCTCCACATCCAGTTGTTGGTGTAGACCAGAAAGGAAATGTGTTTGTTCCAGATGCTCCACCTAAATACTGTGCTACTAGTGCTGTACCTGGGCATACTGCATGCCAACTATTTGTTGTAAGTTCATAACTACTTTCACCAACAGGTGCGCTATATGCTCTAACAGTTTTATCAAACTGAACACCTGTTTCATTCCATAAATCAACACAGTTTGAAGATGTTCCTGCATTTGTAACTGCTTGAACACAATTTGAACCAAGTGCATAGAATGTATTTATATCAACCATCCTACTAAGTATACCATTTGTTCCAGAATCTATTTGTAATTTTTCTACAGCACCTCTTAAATCAGCAATTAATCTCATTGCTGTTGCAAGTGATTGAGCAAGGCTTGTTGGGTTTTGATCTAAAGCTGGAACAAAACCAATTCTTTTTGTAATTGGTTGATCTAAAGGTAAAGCATTAGTTGGTGTAACTGCTAATGCACTTGCTACATTTACATCAGTACCTACAGCATCTGCAGTATGTCCATATGCTACCTCTACTTTATTTAATACAACTGCAACAGGTTGTTGAGCAGTATTACCTTTATCTACATAAACTGATTGTAATGTTGGATTTGGATCTCCTTTTGGTTGTGCTTTCACAGCAGCTACATCAGTAACTGCTTGTTGTATTGAGTTAGTTAATGCTCCTCTATGTTGTGTCTCTAAACATTCTTGATTCATCAAGTAAGTAAGAATTGATTCAAGACTATCAGGATTAGTTAAATCATTTGTTATACTTGTTAAACATTCTGGAACACCTAGAGTACACTCGTATGTATCTTTACAAGACCATATCCCACCACCTCCTGAACCTGATCCTCCTGAGTTACTTATATTGTTTATTATTAATTGGATTAACTCTGTTTCTGTAGTTGCAGGGCCTCCATTTAAGGTTGTTTGATTAATCTGATCTATGTGTATTCCACCTCCACTCCCATTTTGTAGAATTACAAGTTGATCACATAACCCTGCTATAACAGCACTAATGCTGTCTCCATTACATATATCTACACATGGTAGATCCGGACCTTGCCAAATTACACAGTTAGAAGATATTGGGTCACAAGGACCATTTTTCTTATTTATAGGAAGCATAAACTTTATTCTTTATAGTATAATATACAAAAGATTTATATCTTATACAATTATTTACTTTATTATTCTTTACTAGCATCCACCACAAGCACATCCAGTACCAGATTCACAAGCTGCACATGATGAATACATTGTACCAACTGGGGAAGGTAGACAAACATTATGAACATCTAACGTACATGCTGCACTACAAAACCCAACCCAAATTTGTTCCCAATTAGTACTATTTGCACTTAGTAAATCTTCTACCTGTCTTGCATCTAAACCAGTAATATCTGGTTTTCCACCTGTCCCATCAAAACCATAAGTATTTATCAGTTCAGATCTTAGTTCTCCCCAACTTAGTGTAGAAGTATTATAATCTCTATACCATAATTGTCCTTGACCATTACTATCTGAGTCGTATATTGCCATTGCTGAAATTATCATTGGTTTGGCATGTGATTTTTGAACCATACTTCCTGATGAACCACTACCAATATTAAAACCACTTGTACCAATTGGTGACTGATAATTCATATTAGTATACACTGTATTTATTTGAGCACTACTCCACGCACATCCAAAAGAACTATTTGTTGCACTCCAGAAAAACCAATCATTAGCATACTCTTCAAGACTTCCACTTGTAGCATTTGACCAAGCATATACAGCACTTTGATCATCATTCCAATCTGTCATAGCATAACTCATAGTTTGGCATGAGTTAGTAAATTGAGTTAACTGATAAGATCTACTTAACTCATGTCTACTAGAAAAATCACCTCCATTTCCACTAGAATTAGTAAGTGCATGACCTATTGCCCCAGATCCATCAAAACATGGATTACTAAATGGGATTGCTGTACATTCAAAATAAGTAGGTGGTACTGCACAACAGCTAGTACAACTTGCTACTATATCTGAAGAATTATAATAGTATCCTAGATTTCCACCCCATTCATATGATACTAAACCATTAACTTCAAAAGACATAAAATTAGAAGCATTTGAATCCATACAACCTGCATATGTACATGCAGCCGGTTGATGTGTATTAGCATTACCATCATATGTTAAAGCAGCTGGATCCATACATCCTAATATCGGTGGTGGTTCTGATCCAACACATAAGTCTATATCACTAAAACATGCCTGTTCTTCATAATTTAGATCTAAAGACTCCATACAACCAGTACAATAACAACATGATCCATCATCATAAGTAGCTAGAGGATCATAGTTTAATGCTGGTACACCATATTGATAATTGTTTGGTACTCCAGTACCAACTGTTCCTGCCCCTCCGTTAATAACAAGTTCATGAGCTACTATACCATTAGTACATTTAATTAGTTGACTGTAAGATATACCGGCTGCGTTTTGTGCATTTATCCACCAATTGTCTACTGTTACTGCACCATATGTTCCAAAATCAGGATGTTGATCTACATATCCATTATCAATACAACCACCTATTTCTACCGGTTGTTCTCCACAACAGTTAATAGCATCGTCACATTCTTGTTCAGTTGGATGAGTTCCAGGCATCCCATCATTATCTGCTTCAGTAAGTATTCTATTACATTCACAATCATTATATCCTGTACACTGAGGTTCATAAGTTTTAAAATATACCCAATTATCTTCTGGATCAGGACTATACATATCACCTGATGAATTTATATTATAATGCTGACCAACAACATAACTATAGTCTTGGCCAGTTTGTATTGGAAGAATTTGACTTCCTGAACAAGTTTGATTAGGACCACCTGCTCCATTATGCCAATCAACATAGTCACCCCATGTAGGAAATATATAATTTGCTCCAAACTGTGTAATTTGTAATTGTGCATAACAACTAGCAGATCCTGTAGGACCATGTGTATTTTCTGTAGTAAAACCTGTTAAAGTCAATAGTGGATTGTTTTCTGCTTCAGGAAAATTAGGTTGTAATACAGTTAATGGACATGCATTCCAAGATGAGAACGAACCAAAATTACTATTTCCTGTAGTGTTTGCTACAGCAGTTACTTCTTGTGCAGGAATTAAACCTGTATTTCCTGCTGTAGAATAATAATCTGCAAGTGCAAAATAGAAACCGTCTATATCACAAAAACCTTGTGGACATGATGTATCTACATAAATACCTGTATTATTAATATTAGAAAGTGTATAGTTATATTGTATTATTTCATTTATATCATAAGCAGCTTCATCACATTCCCAATAATACACACAATTTCCATCATCACATGTAGCATTAGGATTATAGTTACCAGCTATAGGATCCATACAACCATTTACACATAAATCACAACAACTATCCCATCCTGGATTATTTGTGCCTATTGGTTCCATATTACAATCATGTGTACATGATGCACAATATCCTTGTGGACCTGTTACAGCATTAGGGTCTGTACAACCTGCTTCACAACATGTGTCAGGATCTGTTGCATCAGGATTAAAACAGAAATATTTATAACCTTTTGGGGCACCTGTTAATGTTCCATCATCAGTACATGGATATGAACATACTGCACCAATTTGATTAACTCCATTTATATTAGGCCATAATCCATATGCATTATCCATACAACCATATATTAAAGGTGGTTGATCTAAATTAATTGTTATTCTAGCAGTACAATTTCTACCATCTGTTACTGTTAGGTTGTATATACCTCCAGCTAAATTAGTAATTACAGCAGTACTTGCAGTATAACCGCTTGGTCCTGTCCAAGAATAAGTATAAGGTAAAGTACCACTGGATACACCTGTAGTAATACTTCCATCATTTACACCAGCCGCACTTGCATTAATATGTGTTTCATAAATAGTAATTTCTGGATTACAATATAAACAGCTTCCATCATCTACTGTAGCCATAGTATTATAGTTACTTGCATTTGGATCAGTACAGCCTTCAAATACTTGTGTCGGTGCTTTATAAGTTTCACATGATACTCCTGTTGGATCTACACAACACTCAGGAGCACATTCCTCATTTACTACTATTTTTATTTGTTGTTGTCTACAGTTACCTTTTGTTTCAAGACATAAACAAAAATTAATTATATGATTTGTTTTTGCAGCAGCATTTTCTATTTGGAATTGTAATCTACCAAACTCATCTGTTTTACCTTTAAAACCTCCATCAACATAAATAGAATAATCAGGAATTGCTACATTGTTTTGATTTACTACATTAACTAAAATACATTCTGAACCACCACATTTTAACTTATTAGGATCCCAATATTTTTCAAGATCAGCTTTAAATAAACTAGAATTAAATGTTCCTGATGCCACATTAGCACGCCATCCATAATTATCTAATCCCCCATATCCATATGTATGGGAAGATGGTTGATTTGGATTAGTGGTATCCCAATATGGATTACCTGTTTCAATGTTTATTAAATCAACAAGTGAATTATTAGGTCTTGTACCTGTAGCATATCTTCCATCTTTAGGAACATTATTACCACTATCTACTGCAGCTAATGCATGTAATGGAAATCCACGATGTGCAGGGTGTGGTGTTACTAATGGTTTAGCAGGATAAATCACCATTGTTGCTTTATGTAATGGTCCTTTTGCTAAGTGCATTTTATATTTTTCTATGTACTTATCATAATCAGCTTTAAAACATTCTGTTAATACTGAATCAGCAGCATTAGTACCTGTACCATCAGTAGCTTGAGGCCATGTTGTTGTACAAGCATTAGGAGAACATCCATTTACATGATAGGGTTGTGCATCAGAACCAGTTCCAGTACCAGTAGCTGATTCATCAGCAAAAAATACTCCTAATACTTCTCTTTTTGTAAGAGCTGGTGGATAACCAAAATGTGTTATAGTACCATTGTCATATCCTAAAGGTGCAGAAGAATACCAAGCTTTATTATTTATATTACCCCAAGCCATTGGAGCCCAGAATTTATGAGTAACGGACATGTCTGTTGGAGCCACAGCATCTGCTCTACCAGCATTAAGACAAGATCCGTAATCAGCAGCAACACTATTTACTACACAAAATGAATCTGTACCTCCACATGTTCCAGCATTATTCCAATTTCCTGTAAATATTGTTGTTGCCCAATCTACCCATCTTTCTCCACATACTAGTACATGATATACTTCACCTGCAAATGGTTCAGCAAATCCATTAATCCAATCATCTGCAGCATTTCTTTGTTGTTGAATTGCAGCAATACCCATTGATGTACAATCATACATAAAGTAAATATCTATATCTACATCTGATACTAAACCACAGTTTTTGATTGTCCAAGCCGGTCTAGCTGGATCTAACCAATCAGGTTCACCTTCTACAATAGGATATTCATATGTAGCTAAGACTTCTATTGTTGAACTTAAATAAGCAGGTCTTTTAGTATCTTCCCAATCACATAATTGTTTTTCATGAAGATGATCTGGTAAATCAGAACCACAATAGTTTGATAAACCGTATCTTTCTTTTCTATATTCTTTGTATACATCACTTGCAAATTCACATTCAATGTTTAATTTTTTAGTAGGATCAGAGCCAAACTCTCTTGGAGCTCTTTTACATTGATCTAAATATTTACATGGGTCTGTTGGATCTGTAGCAGATGTTGCATTTATTGTTGCAGTTGGATCAAAGTTAATTGCATTTATATCTGTACATCCATAAACTGTATAATCACAACAATTTGCACATGCTGTATTAGCTGTAGGGTCATAATTATTTGCTGTAGAATCCATACATCCTTTTTTAACAGCTTCACAAGGTCCTTCACAGCAACATGTAGCACAATAGTTAAATGCTATTGGATCTAAGCAACCTGTTTCATTACAACATGAACCATCGTCACATGTTGCAGTTGCATCATAATTACACATTGTAGGATCTGTACAACCATAAATACATGTACATGATGTACAATCAGTATTCCATATTTCATCAAATTCCCATAAACTCATTTGTGGCATAGCAAAACCTGGAGAACCTAAAGATGTGGCAGAAGTACCTTTGTATTCATAACACGTTTTTCCAGTTCCATCTATAGTATTTATTGTTTCTCCTACGGCAGGAGAACCTACATTTTGCCAAAACCAGTCTTGTGCAAAAATATCTGTATTTGTAGCACCAGGTGCAACTAATGTAAACTCACCCGCTGGATCTCCACTACATGCAGACCATTTATGAAACTCAGGTTGTTCGCATGTTCCATCATCACAACTTGCACAAGGACTATAATTACTGTATGCATAACCATTAACACAAGGATATGGACATAAAGAACCTGATGTTGGTACTGTAGTTGACACAACACAATCATAAACAGCAGTATTATCATAACCGTTTATATCAGGAAAACCATTAGCTTCTGTAGTAGAATCTGTACAACCGTATACACAGTATATACAAGAACCATCATCGGTATTAGCAGCAGGGTCATAGTTTACTGCAACTGGATCAGTACATCCTTCAGTATCTCCACAGAATGAACATGTTGTTGCATATGATGTATTGTCATAAGGTGTAAGAGTTAAATTTAAACCGGGAGCATGATTAGCTTCTATTGACCATTGTTGAGGTACAGTAGTTGGTCCAAGAGTATTACCTAGACTTAACCAATTTAAATAATCAGTATCATTAGGATCTACCCATTGCCAGCAATATGTACCAGGAGATGTGGCTGGCAATGGATTTGTTCCTGGAATTGGATCATAGTTTGGATTGTAATTAAATGTTATAACATCACCATAATTTTGCATTCCCCAAGAAGTAAGAAGAGCTTGAGAATAAATACAAGTCATCGGTGTCATCCAACAGTCACCTGTTTGAATTGTAGAACATTGATATGCCAGATAATAAACATTAAAGTTGCATTGTTTAATAATAAAAGGCTCACAATCTAAACAACTTCCATCATCACAAGAGGCTAATGGGTTATAGTTGTATGCAGTAGGATCAGTACAACCATATACACATGCACAACAGTTTTGTGAATTATCATCTGGATTTGTAAGTGTAGTTTGACATTCTGTTTGAGTAGCGTATGGACCTGACGGATCTTCATAACATAAACATCCACTTGTTGCACTTACCATCCATTGAATACTTTCTCTAGCAAATTCTGGAGCAGCTTTGTGTGCAACATCACTTAATCCAGGAGCATTCTCTACCTTATCAATTATCCAATTAGAAACAGATTCCCATGTAGTAGCTGATGCTGGTAAGTTATAATTTAATAATTCTTTATAAAATGATTTCCATGTATTAAACTTAATACCAGCAACAGTAGGAAATACACTTTGAAATTGTTGAGGTATTGTAATACTTCCAGCAGGTATAATATGATAATATAATCCAGTTGCTGCAGTTCCTCCTGGTATAGTGGTTGTTATAACCTTAGCTTTTTTATTAAGAAAGTTTCCTTCTAGACTAATCATGTTAGTCTTTACTTTATAATAAGCTTGAGTAAGATCTATGGTATCACCATTAATAATTGTTCCATCTGTTATAGCCTGCATAAAGCTATATGCATAACCCCATTCTTTAGGATAAATATTAGTATACGTTAATTTAGGTTGTTTACCACCTCCCCATCCTTGACTTCCTTCATTACTATTAAAGTGTAATCCTAAATTTCTAAAATTACTAAGTCTTAAAGGTGTATTTAAATATGCTGTTCCTGGGAATACATAACCAGTATCATTAATGTGGTTAAATGTAGATTCTGGTCTTGGATTTATATCACTAATGGTTAAACCAAATTTCTTATTATATTGAGTTTTTACATTACTTCTTGCTGAGTTTGAATCTTGTACCGGCCATTGTTGTGCAAATGCAGGAGCATCTGAAGAACAAGTCCAGTTGTATGTACAACAATCATTGTTTTGAGTATAAGATGCATATTCACATTGACAAAATACATTTGTAGGTGGAGTAATTTCTACAGGTATACCAGCACCATTAGGATTCCATGCTGTTAAAAGAATATTTAATTCATCAAATGTTGTTTGTGTAGTTACTCCTGTAACACCAGTAGTTATACATTGAGTTATTAATGCATCCCATGTAGTATATACTGTACCTGGAGAACCAGGATTTATATCTGCTTGAATTGAAGAATGTGGTATATATCCATCACTTAAACTAAACGATGTCATATATCCACCATTAGGCCCTACACATGTGCCTGGAGGTGTTGGTGCACCAAACCAAACAGAATCCATATTTTCATATTGAATAGTATCTACATCTATAGATGTTAAACCATTTGCTTGTGTACTTAAATATTGATGAAAAGTTGAAGTTGAATACTGACCTGTAACAATAGTATCTGAATCATCACAGTTTCCTTCTGTATTTTCGCTAATAGGTGCTCCTATACCTAAACCTGATCCACAACATCCTGTTGCAGTTGGATCATAATTATTTGCAAGTGGATCATTACAATGACCATCACATGGATCTGGTCCACAACAATCATTCCAACCAAGAGCTTCAGTTCCTATTGGATCACCATTACAATCACATTGATTAGTTGACCATGGTCCAGGATTATAATTGAATGAATCAGGATCTGTACAAATTGGAATACAAGGTTCTATAATATTAATATTACAATCATTACAGTTATCCCATATATCTTGAAGATCTGAAGGATCTTGTGGATCAATTTTAATAAAATTATCTGTTCCTGCACCTATACCTTCTATCCATCCTCCAGTATCTGTTCCTTTTGGATTAGTACTAGCACCAGTATATTCTAAACAATATTTTACTCCAGAAAATGTAACTTCTAATGTTTCTCCAAGTAACATCCATGCAACACCACTTTGACAAGTTGTACAACTCATGTTTGGTTTTACTAAACCAATCTCATTACTAAACAACCAAAAATTTGGATTACCAGGGTTATTGTTTAAAAAATGATCAACAGGATCAGTTGCCCAACTATTTATAACATTTATAATTTCACCTGCATGAGGACCATCACAGACTGTATATTCTCTATAACTAGGATTAGCTAGTTCAGGATTAGTACATGTAAAGCAATCAGGATCCATTAGTAGATCCAGAGTACCTGTTGTAGCAGGAGGAGTATTCCACCAATCATGAGATCTCCAATGTTGAGAACTACTTGTTCCTGTACCACCTGCTAAATTATCATAGAAGGCTGCATTGTTAGGTTGAGGACCTTTATATTCTAAACACCACCAATCACTAACCATACCCATACTTCTCATCTGTATTCTATCACCAATCACTAACCCTCCCACAGGAGCACCTTGAAAAGCTTCAACATAATCCAAAAACTCTTGATTAGTGTCAGGACTATTTACTTGGGACATATTCCCTGAGTTAGAATTGTTACCTGTAAGATTAAATAAAACAGGATAAGCAGGAGTTGCTATTACACCTTCAAAACCATTAATTCCCATATTATATGATGGAACATAGGCACCATGTGCTCCACATATTTCCCACATATGATAATATTCACAACATGATGTATCTGAACCAGCTGTTACATCAAGACAATCTTCAGTACAAACAGAACAGAAATTTGCAGCATTAGGATCCATACAACCACATCTTGGATCTTCAGAATCACAACCGCTTCCTGAACCTGAACCATTTTCTATTTTATATAAACAGCAATCAGTATCTTTTGGATCATAATCCCAAATAGTACTAGGACCATCTGGTGTTGATATTATTGATTCAAAAGGAAATTGAAAATCTCCTGAACAATCTCTTTGAGGATTTCCATAAGTAGTATCAAGAAAATTGAAAAGTGTAGTACTTATATTACCAGGTGGAGGATTGGAAAAATTTGTATCCCAAACAGGTGATGTTGACTTGTCATAATTTAATGCATAAGGGTCTCTACATGCTTTACATACTTGTTTACAAATGCTAAATAAACTTCCTAAATACCATCCAGAGGTCATACCATTATTAACTGCAGAATGTGTTGAACTAGTAGTGGGTGATGCACCTGCAATAGGGACACCTAGTACTGTATAAGGATAACTAAAAGAAACATCAAATGGATCATTAACTGTATTACTAGAAATATTTGCACTTGAACCTGAAGGTATATAAGGCCCAGATTGTGTTAAAAAATACCCTGGATTTTGATTAATTGCTTCACCTTGTCTTGTTCTTATACCAATATTATCATATAAATCTGTACATCCATTACAATTAGGATCTCCTGGCGTAGCCATAATGGTACCTACAGGAATATCTCCATATGTAGCTTGAGTAATAAAAGGACCTGATGGAACTCCAGCACCATTATTATATGTTGCTTCATCTACAACTTCAATAATTTCAAAAGTAAATGTAAAATTTGCTCTAACTGCCCCGTTTGCTATTGGTGACCAGGTTACATCTTCTGAATCAAAAGTATAACTTAATTGTTTTCCTACTTCCCACATTTGTGGATTAGGAGAAATTCCAGACATGTCTGAATTAAGATAATCATCTTGACTAAAAAATGCAGTATATGAAGCATGAGTAGGCTGACCTCCATTTAAAGTTCCGTCACAATTATATAATCCAGTTGACCATCCTCCTGATCCATCCATCTCTATACCAGATCCACCTAGGTAAACAGAAAAAGGTGATCCATAAGTAGTAAGATTATCTTCATTTATATTCATCACATATGACCAACTAGTTCCAGTTTGACCAGGATTATCTGGTGTCCATCTCATAGACGTAACATCAACTAATCTAACTATGGCAGCATAACCGTTACCTGTAGTAACAGTGTTACCCAATCCATTTAAATATGTTTGGTTAACACTATGTGGATTTCTTAAACTATTAAATGGAGTGATTGGCATTTTTTACTTTTTATCTTTTGTTGTGATTTTTATATCATAATCTGCCTTACATGTTTTATGAACCATTTTTCCATCAATACCAGCTATCTTTTGACAGCCGCATGAAAAAGCAGTTCCACAATGTGCACAGATATTTGTTTGATTACTCATAATCTTTTGGTTTTATTGGTTTAACAAATATTGCAATTAATCTTTTCTAACTTTCTTTTAGCATAATTATATAGCTCCATTCCTTTTACAGGGCTACCACAATATTCAACTTGTGATTTTGCTGCGTCAATAAGAGTTCTAATATCATACATTTGTCTAAGCACACCATCTCTATCAGATGATGGACTGCACTTATCTATATCTAGTTTACATAATTTTTCATAATATAACTTCATTATAGCTGTAGTTCTTAAGTGATTATATTCTACATATACTTTATCACTAGGTGCTATACCATATCTAATAATATATACTCCATCTTGTAAATTAGTTCTTTCTGAATTACATGTTGTTGTTTGTAATTTTAATGCACATCCAGTTATTGATAAATCAAAACCTGGCTTAACTTCTATTTGTGAAGGTGCATTCCATCCTGGAGGGGTTATTGCTAAATCACCACAATCTGTTCCAAGGTTATCTGAGTACTGACTTGTATCTTTTATTACTAGAATTTCAGAGTTGGCTACATCTAGTACTTCAAGACTTAATATGTGTTTGGCCGCCATGTTATATTATTAGATTACTATGTATTAATAATATACAAAATAAAATAGATATAAAAAACAAAAAAGGAGGAGAACTTAATGTCTCCCCCTCTTTTTTGAGTGTTAGCTATATACTAAGACTACTAGCTTTGCGTACAACCTGCAGAACCTCCTCTACCAGATCCATTACAATTGTATGCATAATCATCTTTAGAAAGATTAGTTGCAGTTAATGCAAGATTATCCCAAATAATTTCAGTAGCTGTAATTAAAGCAGCATTACCACATGGAACAGCAACAGCAACTACGTATTGATCATTATCAAATACTCCAGTTGGGTTGTTGAATCTAGGCACAGTGTGCTGAACATAGAACCATCTGTATGTTGCACGTCTTCCTTTTCCTGCAGTAGTAGTAACTGGGAATTCAGCAGATAATAAAGATCCACCTTCAATTTCTCTAAATCTTGCAGAGTCTTTGTTACCTTGATTCCATCCACCATCTTGTCTGTAACGTCCATCTAAAATGATTTCTCTTAATACTGACTCTCCTAATGTTTCAGCAGGAGTTCTTGTAATAAAAGCAGTAATGTTAGGGAATGCAGTACCAGCAGCAACTCCTACAACAGTTCCGTCAAGAGTAGTACCGTAAGTAACACAAGTACTAGCACAAGGATTTCCTTCAGCAGTTAATAATGATACACCTAAGTCAAGAGTTTCATGACTATAAGCATCTCTAGTATCAAATGAACAGTTATCAAATACAGTTTCAGAAGGACATAAAGTAATCTTTAATGTATTAGTTGTTGCTACAGCAGTAATAAAGTCTGCCATATTAGAAGCATCTCTATTAATTGCATCAGCCCAAGCTGAAGCTATAGAAGCACCTGTGTAGTATCCACCAGCTGGACAACATCCAGTCATGTCTGCCACAAAGTAAGCATTTCTATTTAAAGCTTTCATTACTTCAGAACCTTTAATATCTAGACGAATTTGAGGATGTCCTGTTCCATCAGAACCTACAACTAATGCATCTGAAGGATCACAATCATAACAATCATTTGGAATTGTTAATGTAATTGTTGGACATTTTGCGTCATTACAGCATGAAGACCAAAGCTTTGTAATGTATTGAGGCTTAATAATTTTAGATTTGATACTTTCAGAATAACCACCATGAAGAGGGTTATTACCTAATGTATCAGTTTGATTGTAATTACCCTGGACAATCATAATGTCTCCAGCGTAAGTTTGTGATGCAGCAGGGTTTAATGTTTGATACGTACATGCATCAACAATACCCATCTCTCCAGCAGTCAATGTAGCTGTAGAAGCAGCTGCGGCTTTCCAAGCAGAACCTTGCGCAAGCATGGCCTTTTTGTAAGCGTGATTAAAATAACTCATTTTTTTTATTGCCTCCTATTTTATTCAAAGGACTTTTATTAATTAACATACAATGCGTACCTTCGTGGTACACCCAATTATAATATAAGACTTTTATTTAAAATATACAAGTCTTTAATTATTTTTTTCTGCAGATTGTGCTCCTCTAATTGCTTGATTTACAGCATCAATGTCTCCTGCTACAATTGAAACAGCATCATCAATAATTACTTCAACAATATCATCTTTAAATTCTGGAGCAACATCTGCTAAAGATGTGGTTTCCGTATATGGATCAACACATCCTATTATTTCTATATTTCTTGGCTTTCTATAAAAAGTAAGAGAAGGATTGATTACATTAAAATCTCTTCTAAATATTTTTACTGAATCATTAGTAAGAGTGCAATAAGTTTCACCCCAATCAAAGTCAGGTCTTTTTAACTCATCTCTCATTAATAAATCAATATTAGCTTCCTCTGCTAAATAAACCGTCATTGACCTAGGATCTTCACAACATTCATTTGTAGCTTCAGTACTAACTCTCTTATACTCTAAATAATTAGTTGGCCAATTATTTGATTGGAAATGATCATTAAATGCAGTACCAACTAATGTTTGCGTTGTAAGAAGGAGCTGAAGATCATCAATACGTCTCTTTGACATCTCATCTCCTTCTTTCATTGCATTAGTACCATGTAGCTGTCTTCTACACCATTCAATTTGTGCTTTATTAAAAGCTTCAACAATTTGCCAGCATTCTATATTATCATAGTCATTACTAGCTAACTTATTTAACCTTTGTCTAAATTTTATTTGAATAGTGCCTACATTCATAATTACTCATTCCAAAATTCTTCTATCCTATCAAGATAGTGGGTTAATGTTTCATCATTTACAGGGTTCTTCATAAACTCTAAAATCTCCCCTGGTCTTTTACCTATTTTTACTTTTGCAAAATCATCATAGAAAAATCCGTCAGCTTTTGACATAATATAGTTATGACTAATAGAATCTTTTATCATAGCTCTTATTTTAAGATCTTGCATGCTTTCATTAGATGTATTTAAAAAATGCTCTGCTGCTTTCTTTTTTGATTTCTCTATACCATTACCATTTATGTACTTATCCATATTTTCATATAATATATCTATTGGTGTACCTTTTGTATACTGTGTACTATTACCATCAACTACTTTAGTTGTAAATAGTAACTTTGTTGTATCAGTATCATATAAATTCTGTAATGATGCTAAAGCTCTGTTTCTTACTTTTGATACTTTTGTACGTGTATCAACACTGTCTTTTACTCTATCTAAATAAAATCTTACATTTTGATTTACTTTACATGTTTCAAGATCACTTGCTACTATTGAAAAACCTCCTGCTTCAATTGAATATATTTTTATTAAGTCATAAGGATCAATTGCCGGATCTAAAAATAATGGTTCATTTCCAACTTTAATTGAAATCTTATCCCAAAATTCTCCATTGTCTGGTCTTAATACTTGAACCTTATTCCAAAAATCTGTATCTTCTGGATCAATAACATTAGTTGCTAATTCTGCTTCTAACTGTGCAACTACTTTTCTAATTTCTTTAACTTTTGCAGCTCTTTTGTCTGCTGGTAGTTTTTTTACAGATGGAGCAAACTCATTTAGTCCAGTCACATATCTTTTTATACCATTTTGTTCTAAACATGCTAAACTTTCATGATGAAATACACCATCAAATAATGTCATGTTATATTTTTCTAATCCCATATTTTCATTTTGGTCATCAAAATAAGGACGTATTGCAACAGATTGACTTTTATCATCCTGATACTTTTCTATTATAGTAAGATCCTTATTGAATCCTCTACTATTACTTTTTGTTTCTGTAGTGCTCATACTTTAAATTTATTGGTTTAATTATTAATTGGTTTAAAAGAAATAGGGAGGAGCACTAGGCTCCTCCTTCTCTCATATTACTATTAGAATGAACCTCCTGTTACTGGATTCTTCATTACAATTTTAAGAACCTTAGTTGGATCTTTCACCCATACTGCTGGCATTGTTTGAGTCATCATTACTCTGTAGCCATTAAATTGACCTGATGAAGCAAAACCTTGAGTTCTTCCCATATAGTCCATTGTACCATTTTGGTAGAACCATTTTAATTGGTTATCCCAAGATAGTTTCAATAAGTGGATGTTATCATTACCTTCGTCAGTTACATCAAAAATGATGAAGCTGTAAGAAGATAAAGGTCTACCATCTACTAAAGGATTCTCAATATCATTAGTATGTAAGTTATCAAATGCTGGGTTTAATACAAACTTAACATTAGCTAAGAATGGAATTATGTAGCTTGTGTAAGCAAATCCAAATCCTAGATCCATTCCTGAACCTGTAATAGCTCCAATGTTATCAGCGTTTGTAATCATACCGTTAGCACCATTAGCTTCTGCAGCAATTGCAGCATTAACTAATTGCATACCTCCAATACCTGTTTGTACAACTAATTGACGTTTTGGATCTGGTCCATCAAAGTCAACTTTTCCTACATAGAAGTTATATAGTTCATTTTTGAACATATCTAAACTAAATGCAGTCTTGTTGTATACACGCTTATATGAGTTGTCTAATTGTTTCCAAAGACCAACTGATAATCTAATATCATCTGGACCGTCTTGTCTAACTCTACCACCGTGACCCCACATTAAGTAAGTTTCAATGTCACTTGCAATTTTAGATAAGTGAGCTGCTTCCATAGAAGTTAAGAACGTTCTAGAAAGAGTACCATTATCAAATGCACGTTTAACATAGTCTTTACCCATGATTGATGCAATGTCTTCAATAGAAGAAATTGACGGATCAACATTAGTATCAAAGTTTCTCCAAATCTCAGTTACAGGAACTGTACCGTCAGCATTCATCCCTCCTTTAAGCATTAAGTCTGCTCTAGAAGATATAGAATAGTGTACGTGTGCTTCTGCTCCTCCTACAAAGTTGTAGAATTCACGGAAACCATTTCCTACTTGAATGTCAGAAAATCTTTCTCCATACTCACCTCTTGCAGAACCTTTTCTAAAGAATTTAGTACCCATTTTAAGGTATACATCTTTAAGTCCTGTTCCTGATGAATTGTTTACAAGTTGAACAGAGTAAACCCATCCGTCACCAATCTGAATAATATCATCAGCAGTAACGTAAAGTTCTAATCCATTGTACTTGTCATAAGTTATGATGTCTCCATGACCAAACTCTCTACGAGATAATTTAATCTTGAAAATTGCTCCATCAACCCCTCTTGAATCACCTGCAGTATCTGTTATAGCATCTTGCTTACCCATAGATACAGGTAGTTCTTGTGATACAGGTGTTTGCCACTTGTATTCTCCTCTTGCATTGTCAACCATTATAGTATTCTTACCACCAAAAGATGCCATTTGATACAAAGGCATTTCTACCTTTTGCGTCATTGCCCACAAATCCACTGGACCCATGTCCATTGGCTCTGCGTTACCAAGCATATTAGTTAAGTGGTACGAATCTATATGGGAACTAGCTTCATAATTTGTGTCTCTGAGGAAGAGACCGTTGTTTAAAACTGGTGTTGCCATTTTTTCACTTTTTTTAGTTAATTAATAATTATTGTTGTTGTTCTTCTTTTAAAATCTTTTAAATATATTGTTACCTCTAGGTAATGTTCTCTTCTTAGTAGTTCTAGTTTCTCTTTGTTCTACTCCTGTAGAAGATGCATTTCTACTAGATTGTGCTGATTTGAGTTTTCTTACAGTTTTCTCAACAGCTTTGTTTTCTCCCTTTGTCATTATTTGATCTTTATAACCTTTTGGATCAGCTAGTAACCACAATGCTTCAGATACTAGATTATAATTAGGTTCAACAAATTGATATTTTTCTAGTAAATGACCTAGTAAGTTTGTGTTTTGTCCTGATATAGATGGATATGATGGATTAACTAAACCGTTATATAATAATGATTGAGTTTTTTTATTAACTTTCATATCACCTAATTTACCTTCTTTAAGTGTATTATATACATTTTGCATATAATCCTCAGATGCTTTACGTTGTTGTGCTTGCTTCATCTCTTGTTCTTGAAGTTTTCTAGCAACAACTGCTTCTGACATCTTATCTAACTTTGGCTTAAACTTAGAAGCTTGTTTCTTAAGCTTACCTAAATCTTTCCAAATTTCTATTTCTTCTTGAATATCTTCTGCAGATCCATAACCTGTTGCAGATAAATATTCTCTTATTATATGTGATTGACCTTGTTCACTATTTATATCTAACTCTCTTGTTTCTTCAACTGATGCTAATGCAGAAAATAATCCTTTTAAATCTTGACCACCGTCAGCTACATATTTTGCAGCAGTTTGTAACTCATTAGGTAAACTATCAAAAAATTGTTTAGGTGTTTCTCTCCTTACCTTATTACCTCTTTCATCAATATTAGCTTTAATAAGCTCTTTCCAATCCTTAGCAGTATACTCATCTAAATCTTTGTCATCATCAAAAGGAATAATTTCTTCATTATCAATCATCTTTTTAAAGACATCTGACATTCCTTCAATTCTCTTTCTTCCTTTAGCAGTTGATTTTTCATCTTCTGATTCTGCTAATTCCATACCTTCATTTAGTATGTCATCTATTTCATCTTTAGATACTACCTCTTTTGTTTCAGTTTTTTCTACTGCAACAACTGGTTCAGTAGTTACTTCTTCAGTTACTTCTTCAGTAGTTTCTTTAGTAGTTTCTTCAGTAGTTTCTTCATCAATAAATGATAAGTCTACATTTTCTGGTCTTGAGAACAAACTGGGTTTTTTGGAACTGTTCTCTTCAGGTAATGTAATAGAATCAGCACCTGGAGCTCCATTAAAGATCTCATCTAAGTTAACGTCTACATTCTTTTTTACCTCTGTTTGTTCCATATTTTTTTTTTCTGACATATCTTTTGGTTTTAAATTATTGGTTATTACATATATAATATACTAAGATTTTTAGAATAAACCTTATAAATTTGATAGTTACTTGTAAATATTCTGCAGTATATAGCTAAGATTACTTTTTCTTCTTGTCATCTTTCTTTTTAGCATTACTTTTTGCATCGTACTGATTTTTATTTTCCCTAGCTATCTGTAGATTTGTGTCTGCTATTTGTCTCTGATTAGATAATTTTTCTCTTTCTATTTCAAGTTTAGATTGGTTATTAGCATTATCTGTTGCAGACTGTTCTCTTTTAAGATTCATTTGCTCTCTATACTGATCTCTTTCACGTATATCCTGCATTGCATCTTGGAAGTCATTTTGTTGATTTTGGTTAATATCAACACCACCTCCATAACTAGCTGATCTTATCTCAGCAACAGTAATGTCTTTTTGAATTTGTTGTTCCGCTTTTTCTTTTTCAAATGCTCTTTGTTTTTCTGATTCCTCAGCTTGTGCTTGAATCTGCTGATCTTGCATTTGTTGTTGTTGTTGCATTTGCTCTTGTTTTTCTTTTTCTGTTCTAGTTTGAGCATCTTTAAGAATATCAGTAACTTCTGCAATTGAATCTGCTTTTATAACATTCCCAAGATCATAAATTGTAGCACCAGTAGTATTATTTGTAAGTGCCATTTGTTTTAACTGCTCTAATGTATTTCTATGATTAGTTTTAGTTGTGCAAAAAATATTAAAATCTCTCATTAATAAATCTGTACCATTTATTGTGAAGTTAACTTTTTCAGCTTCAGAAGACATGTATGATAATCTTAATGATGGTTTAGTAGAATTATAATATTGGGCTAAATCAGTTCTCATTGAATGAACTCTTGGCATTAAGTAATCTGAATGATTAACAAAGTATTGTTCAGTTTGAGCATATGATTGTTGCATAGCCTGTGTAATACCTGTTGCTGTAGCATGTTGATCAATAGGTGAACCCATTCTTTGTTGATTAATACCAATAGATTCAAAAGCTTGTGTTTTAAAATGATTAGCTAATTGTATTCTAGACATTAATCTATTTGTTTGTTCTAAGTTTAATGTTTGATAATGATTAAAGTTAGTAGCATTTTCTGTA
>TARA_R110001592_G_scaffold135279_1_pt1 | contig 37182 bp, 27 predicted proteins | sample TARA_R110001592 | Tara Oceans TARA_R110001592 (sample SAMEA4398387) | marine metagenome | biome: Polar Biome; feature: [SRF] surface water layer (ENVO:00010504); material: water (ENVO:00002006), including particulate matter (ENVO:01000060) such as... | depth 5 m | reverse complement strand
GAATTTCAACCATTTTTTAGGAAATAGAAAAAGTCAAGATGAGTTCTTAAATAAAATAAGATACACGTATGAAATGCCCATTAACAATTTTCAAACCAACCGATATGATTAAAAGGGCATTCCATCCCTGTGCTGAGCAGTCGAAGTATGACCTATAAAAAACAAATAAATAAAAACACATGAAACTTATCATCAAAGATTTAACCAAAACGTACAAAAATGGCGTCAAAGCTATTGATAATTTAAATTTAGAAATTGGCGCTGGCATGTTTGGATTGCTTGGCCCTAATGGTGCAGGTAAATCGTCATTAATGCGAACCATTGCTACGTTGCAAAGTCCAGATTCTGGAACCATCACGTTTGGAGAGATTAATGTGCTTGAAGATAAAATGGCACTTCGAAAAGTATTGGGATATTTACCGCAATCATTTGGTGTGTATCCTAAAATGACAGCGGAAGCTTTGCTGGATTATTTTGCCACGTTAAAAGGGGTTAAGTCTAAAGAAGACAGAGCAAAATTAGTCAAGGAAGTTTTAGAAATCACGAATTTATATGATGTTAGAAAAAAGGAAGTTGCGGGATATTCCGGAGGGATGAAGCAACGTTTTGGAATTGCACAATTATTACTCAACAATCCTAAATTAATCATTGTTGATGAGCCTACAGCGGGATTAGACCCTGCAGAAAGGCATCGATTTTTAAATGTCTTGCGTGAAGTTGGAACTAACTGTACCGTTATTTTTTCAACTCATATTGTTGATGATGTGAAAGAGTTATGCAATGAAATGGCTATTTTAAATGGTGGACAAATATTAAAACATACAACACCTATACTGGCAACTGAAGAAATAAAGGGACAAATTTGGACTAAGGTCATTCATCGTGATGAATTAGGATCTATGGAAGCAACTTATAATGTGCTCTCATCCAATTATAATCAGGATAATAGTTTAAATATTCGGGTTTATTCAGCAGATAAGCCTGCAGATGATTTTAAAGAAGCAGCACCACAATTGGACGATGTTTATTTTATTGCTTTGAAAGAAGAACCAATTTTAGTTTAATTCCTTTTAAAAAAAGACACATGTTTTCAACAATTTATAAATATGAATTAAACTATTGGTTTAAAAAACCGGCGTTTTATATTTACATGGCACTATTTTTAGTGTTGTCATTATTTTTATCGGCAAGTTCTGCTGGTATTTTCGACTTTCTTACGGTTTCTACGGGCTCCTCTAAAATAGTCAATTCCCCAATTGGAGTCACTGGATTATTTAATGGCTTAACCACGTTTATTTTCTTTTTATTCCCATCCATTATTGGTGTTTCGATTTATAGAGATTATAAGAGTGAAATGCACACCATTCTATATTCCTATCCATTCTCAAAGGCTAATTATTTATTCGCCAAATTTCTTTCGGGGATTACAATTGTCACACTCATTGTATTGGTTATTGGTTTAGGGATGTTTATAGGTTTTAGAATGCCTGGAACTAATGCCGATTTAGTAGGGCCATTTATTTTAATGTCTTATGTACAGACCTATGTTGTATATATTATTCCTAATGTGTTATTATTTGGTGCTATAGTATTCGCAGTAGTCACTTTTACCAGAAATATAGCGGCTGGTTTTATAACCGTTGTTTTAATATTGCTTATTCAAGGAATTGTTGCAAATTTATTATCCGATCCTGAAAACCGCCTTATTTCTGCACTTCTGGATCCTTTTGGAGAACAAGCTGCTAATTATTACACGCGTTATTGGACTGTTGCCGAGCAAAATGAAATGATGTTGCCCATAAAAGGTATTATTCTGTATAACCGATTAATTTGGCTTGGTGTAGCGTCGTTAGTATTCGGATTTGTGTATAAATATTTTTCCTTTAGTCAAAATGCCATCTCTTTTTCATGGAAAAAAAGAAAGGGTGAGCGCTCAACAAAAAGTAATTTTGGTGGAATTACAAGAATTCATTTGCCTAAGGTTGATTTTGATTTTTCGTTTATTCAGAATTTAAAAATCTCATGGCGATTATCAGCCATTGATTTTAAATATATTATTAAAAGCTGGCCATTTATTAGCATTGTGTTGGTAGGATTAATTTTTATATTGATCTCATCAACGGCATTAGGTCAGATATTTGGCACAAAAACCTATCCGGTAACATGGCAAATGTTATTGATTCCCGGAAATAGTTTTTCCCTGTTTATTAATATTCTTACCTTTTTATATGCAGGGATGTTGGTTCATAGAGGAAAACTCGATAACATGAATCATTTGGTTGATGTTACCCCAATTCCTAACTGGACTTTATTAGTTTCAAAATTTATTGCCTTATTAAAAATGCAAGCAGTTTTGTTGCTTGTAATTATGATAGGAGGTATGCTAATTCAAATATATCATGGGTATTACAATTTTGAAATAGGACATTATTTGTACGAACTTTTTGTGTTAAACTTTATTGGTTTTGTTATTTGGGCTCTACTATCTTTAGTAATTCAAGTATTAATTGGTAATCCGTATTTAGGGTTATTTATTCTGCTCGTTATTTCTGTTGGTATTCCATTTTTAAGCTCCGCTGGAATTGAACAAGACATTTTTAAATACAATCAAGCTCCGGGTTTTCAGTACTCAGACATGAATGGCTATGGCACCTCATTTACGCCCTATTTTATGCATAAATTATATTGGCTTTTTAATGGCCTCGTCTTTTTATGTATTTCTGCTCTGTTTTGGGTGAGAGGTTTACCACATTCCTTCAAAGAGCGGTTAAACATAGCAAAATCTCGTTTTAAAGGGTTTATACGTGTTGCTTTTATTACATGTTTTGTGGCGTTTGTTAGTTTCGGATTTAGTATATATTATGAAAATAATATTTTAAATGAACACACTTCATCAAAAGAAAGCGAGTTAAAAGCGGTTACATGGGAGAAAACTTATAAAAAATATGAAAAGGCTATTCAACCCAGAATTGTTGCCGTTAATTGTAATGTGAATATTTTTCCTAAACAGCTTAATTTTGATGCCGATGGAACCTATATTATGGTGAACAAATCGACAGTTGCTATTGATAGTTTGTTATTAAATTATAATGATTTTCCAAGTACTTTTGAATTTAGTAAGCCTACTGAATTGATTTCAAAAGACACCGTTTTTAATTTTAATATATACAAATTAAAAGAGGCTTTATTGCCTGGGGATTCATTAGAATTAAGTTTTACAGTTCATAATAAAACAAATACCTGGTTGCGTAAAAACTCGCCAGTATTAAAGAATGGCACTTTTATAAACAACTTTCAAATGTTTCCTTCATTAGGCTATGATAGTGGCTCTGAACTACAAGATAATGAAGTACGAAAAAAATATAATTTACCTGAGAATGATTTAAAACCCGAGCCTACAGATTCAACAGCTTTAGGGAATACCTATATTTCAAAAGATTCGGATTGGATTGATTTTGAAGCGACAGTAAGTACCTCACCAGACCAAATTGCGATTGCTCCAGGATATTTACAAAAAGAATGGACTGAAGACGACAGACATTATTATCACTATAAAATGGATAGTAAAATTTTAAATTTTTATGCCTTTAATTCGGCTAAATATGAAGTAAAAAAAGACAAATGGCAAGATGTGAATTTAGAAATATATTACCACAAAGGGCATGAGTATAATCTGGACAGAATGATAGCAGGGATGAAGGCGTCTTTAGATTATAATTCCGGGAATTTTAGTCCATATCAGCATAAACAATTGCGCATTGTTGAATTTCCAAGAACCGGTGGAAGTTTTGCACAATCATTTCCAAATACCATTCCGTTTTCTGAAGGTGTTGGGTTTATAGCCGATGTAGATGATACAGACGAAGGTGGTGTTGATTATCCGTTCGCCATTACCGTGCATGAAGTTGCCCATCAATGGTGGGCGCATCAAGTTATTGGTGCAGATGTTCTGGGTGCTACCATGTTGTCCGAAAGCCTGTCGGAGTATGTATCCTTAAAAGTATTAGAACATCAACAAGGAAAATCTAAAATGCGCAAGTTTTTAAAGAAAGCTTTAGATGATTATTTAACGCAGCGAACCTTTGAGACTAAACGCGAAAAACCATTAATGTACAACGATGGCCAAGGCTATATACGTTACCAAAAAGGCTCTTTAGTGTTTTATGCATTAAGCGATTACATAGGAGAAGACACGTTAAACAACGCCTTAAAACGCTATGTTAAAAAAGTAAAATTTCAAGATCCACCTTATACCACATCGGTTGAAATGGTTAATTTCATCAAACGAGCAACACCAGATAGTTTACAATATGTAATTCATGATATGTTTGAGACGATTACGTTATATTCAAATAGAATTGTTGATGTAACATCTAAAGCGTTAGAAAACGGAAAGTATCAAGTAGATATCGAGTTTAATGTGAGCAAGTACAGGAATAATGAAAAAGGTAGAAAATACTACGGATTGAAAGTGGGAGATACCTTAAGTTATCAGACGGAAAGCATGAAAAAGCCTGAGTTATCGGTTCCATTAGATGATTATATAGATGTTGGTGTATTTGCAAAAGAAGAAGTGGACGGTAAAAAGAAAGATAAAGAATTGTATTTAAAGAAACATAAAATTACGGCTATCAATAATAAATTAACCATTATCGTCGATGAAAAACCGTCTGAAGTAGGCGTGGACCCCTATAACAAATTGATTGACACGAAGTCCGACGACAATCGGCGTGAATTATAACCATTATTTAGGTTGATAAAAAAGCACTCAAATGTTTTAAAATGTTTGAGTGCTTTTTTTATTAGGATTGAAGGTTTCCTAATTTAAATAGCATACAATTATTTATTAAATTTTAAGACTTTAAAGCGTGTAAATTATTAATTTTGAATAATATTTAGAGCCACATTTTTTATACATGAATTATTTACCCTACATCTTCTTTTTGTTTCCAGTATTACTCTTTTCTCAAGAAAAAAACACTGTTGAGAAAGATTCAACGGAGTACGAATATTATATGATTGAAGGGGATTCTGTTCCAAGAGAAATTATTGACCTTGAGGAAGTGTATTTGCTGAATAAACTAAAATTTAACAATACCCAAGACAGACTACGCTATTTAATTTTAAGACGAAAAACGTTGAAGGTGTATCCCTATGCAAAAATGGCAGCAGATAGACTGGACTCGTTGAATGCGCGATTAAACAGATTGAAAACGAAAGGAGAAAAAAGACGTTATACAAAACGAATACAAAAATATATAGAAGGAGAGTTTTCGGATAAATTAAAAAAACTTACCCGTACCGAAGGGCAAATCTTAATAAAGCTAGTACATCGACAAACTGGTGAAACCACCTTTAATTTGGTAAAAGAACTTCGCAGTGGCTGGAGTGCGTTTTGGTATAATACAACGGCCAGTATGTTTGATTTGTCTTTAAAACAAGGCTATGACCCATTAAATGTTAAGGAAGATTACTTAATTGAGGATATTTTACAGCGAAATTTTTTAAGCGGTGCATTAGAACGTCAAGAGCCCGCTGTAAAATTTGATTTTTATGAAGCATCAGAAAAATGGTTGAATAAAAAAAAGCCCTAACAGGGAGTTATGAAGATACAATCGCCTTTTGAAGAAAAATTAAATGCTTTAACACATGCCTTTGGAGCTATTTTAGGAATTGTAGCTTTGGTTTTACTCATTTTATTTGATTCACATAAAACCTCATGGAGTCTTTTTAGTGTTATTGTTTACGGATTTTCCATAATTATCTTATTTTCTGCATCGGCATTATATCATTCGGTTACAAATCAAGATAATAAACAATACTTCCGGATTGTGGATCACATAAGTATTTATCTCTTAATAGCGGGTACATATACACCTGTTTTGCTCATTACCTTAAGCCAAAGCTTGGGGAGGCCTTTATTTTGGGTGGTTTGGGGAATTGCGGCTTTTGGAGTGATATTAAAATTATTTTACACAGGGCGATTTGAAGCCTTTTCAACAGTATTGTATCTCGTAATGGGTTGGTTAATTATATTCGATTTCTCAAATCTTTCCAATGCTATCGGTAATGGAATTATATTCCTGTTTGCTGGTGGATTGGCCTATACGGTTGGCATTATTTTTTATGTCGTCCATCGTATTCCCTATCATCATATCATCTGGCATCTATTTGTATTGGCAGGTGCTATCTGTCATTTTTTATTGATTTTCTTTTATGTTATTTAATGTTTATTTTTAATCATGACCGAGTTTGTAGTAGCCACATCCAAAAAACACTTTAAAGAAATCGCACAGTTAGCGGCCGTTATCTGGCGCGAATACTATTCGCCTATTATTGGCAGCGAACAAGTGGAATATATGGTTAAAAACTATCAGTCAGCTGAGGCAATGCATGCACAGTATTTGGATGGATATCACTTTTTTATGGTGTATTATAACCATCAGTTTGTAGGGTATGTATCTATTAAAAAGCAAGAGAACAGTTTATTTTTAAGTAAGATTTATGTTTCAAAAGACCATCGAGGAAAAAAGATAGGAAAAACAGCTATCGCGTTTGTTGAATCAAAAGCGATTACCATGCAATGTAGATCGATTATTTTAGGTGTTAATAAATTCAATGCAAACGCTATTGCAGCTTATGGGACCATGGGGTTTAAAAATATGGGAGACATGATTACCGATATTGGAAACGGTTTTATTATGGATGATTACAAAATGGAAAAACTACTGTAATGAGTCTTCTAAAATATCTCTATAGTCCTCAAAAAACATCTCGAAAAGATTCATGTGCTGGTCAAAAAACACCATCACATCGCGCCAGGATTCTTTATTATGAATAGAAACCTTTTGGTTTAAAAGCACATAAATTCTAGAAATTTCCTTTTCGCTATCTAACAGATACGTTTCTTCAAAAATAGCGTCAGGTAGATAATCGTTTTTTAAAATGGTTTGTAATACTTGTAATTTTTCCCAATAATTAATGCGGTTTTCAAGGGAGTCTTCCAAATCTAATGCCACCAAAGCTGTTTTAGTATCAAAATGAAATTTAAAGCTAAACCCTTTTATTTTGGTATCGTACAAAATCCATTTTCTAGGGAATGATTTTCCAAAACCAGTCCAGAATCCTTGTCGTAAAAGGCGCGATTCTTCTTTACTAAACATCACATTAAATAGGCAATGGCCACCGCAGCAATAATGGTTATAAGCTTGGTTAAATTAAATTTATGGTTCTCATTGCTTTCAAATAAAATAGTGGTCGATATATGTAAAAAGATACCGATTACAATGCCCGAAAGTTCATAATAATAAGCCTGTATAATTTCAAAATTTGCCGATAAAAATACGCCTAACGGAGTCATAAGCGAGAATAAAACCATAAAAAATGCTATCTTAGATTTGCTTAATTCCGAAGCTATGAAAAACGTCGATAGAATAATTGCTACAGGCAATTTATGCACAATAATGCCGTAAATTAAATTATGGTGCGCTTCGATAGGGATGCCTTCTAAAACCGAATGAATACTTAAACTTACAAATAACAACCACGGGAATAGCGTGCTTTCCTTATTAAGATGTACATGTCCGTGTTCGGCACCTTTCGAGAAAAACTCCAAAATTATTTGAAGTAAAATTCCAATCATGATGAACAACCCAATCGATTTGGTGTGGTCGTGATATACTTCTGGAAGAAAGTTAAAAACGGTAATAGATAATAGAAAGGCACCGCTAAACGCCAAGAGCAATTTTAAGTTTTTTTGTTGCGACGGCTTTAAAACCACCACAATTAAAAACCCTAAAAGCACACTTATAACCGGAAGAATAAGATTCAACATACTCATATTTATTTAAAAATCATTATCAAACGCTCAGACGTATCCGGTTTAAATTTATTCAATTTGTAATTGCCAAAAATATCCAACAAATAGACACCCGCCTTTTCAAATAACACTTCAAAATCATGTAGGGTAAACGCTTTTACACGTTCCTGAAAGGCGTATTTTTCACCTTCATGGACAAATTCAATATCCTTAACAACACAACCATCTTCAACATAACGTTTTAAAAAAAAGGTAATGCCATCGACAATTTTCATTTCTTCGGATACCAAATTATTAATTACAAATTCAGAATTCATAAAATCAATCACCCCAAAACCACAGTCATTTAATTCCGTTTTAATGGCTTTAATGGTGTTAAGGTTATCCTCGTCATTTTCAAAATAACCAAAACTGGTAAACAAATTAAACACCGCATCAAACCTTTTATTAAAAGGGTTGCACATGTTATGAACTTCAAAATGCAAGGTGTCATTTTCAAATTGTTTTGCAAAATGAATACTGTTTTCAGACAAATCAGCACCTATTACATCATATCCTAAGGTATTTAAATACACCGAGTGCCGCCCTTTACCACATGCTAAATCCAAAACACTACCACCTTCAGGAATATTCAAATATGCGGTCAACGTATCCATAAACACATGTGCTTCACTATCATCCCGGTCTTTGTAAAGTATATGGTAAAATAGTGTATCAAACCAAGAAGAAAACCATTTTGTACTGTCTGTTATCATATTTTTTTTAAAGTGGTTCCCGCACAACGCGCGGTCAGGTCTTCCACTATATCTTTTTAAAAAACCCTCGCGTTGTCATTACGAAGAGAGAAACGACGTGGCAATCTTTTTATCGATTAGCAGATTGCCACGGAAAATAAAATTTTCCTCGCAATGACGTTTTTATGTTTTTTAAAAAGGATGCCGCTTCAACCCTTAACCTAATTATTAATAATCTTTAAGATTGCCGCAAAATTAAACTATTTTTGTAATCTATTTAAGATAAATAATGGAGAATAATTTTAACATGGTAGCCAAAACCTTATTTGGTTTTGAAGACTTATTAGCCAACGAACTCACACAACTTGGAGCACAAGACGTGAAAACAGGCATCCGAAATGTTAGTTTCTCAGGCGATAAAGGGTTTATGTACAAAGCCAATTTAGCGTTGCGTACTGCCATTAAAATATTAAAACCCATTGCGACCTTTAAAGTTACTGGCGAACAGGATTTGTATAACAAAATACATGAAATGCCTTGGGAAGACTATTTAAAATCTTCAGGCACTTTGGCGATTGATGCCACTATTCATTCCGAATTGTTTACACACTCCCTCTATATTGCCCAAAAAACCAAAGATGCCATTGTAGATCGCTTTCGGGAACAAACTGGCGATCGTCCCAATGTGGATTTACGGTTTCCCGACCTTAAAGTAAATGTACATATCGATAGAAACCAGTGTACCCTATCGTTAGATTCATCGGGAGATTCACTCCATAAACGAGGGTATAAAACAGCGACTAATATTGCCCCTATAAATGAAGTGCTGGCTGCCGGATTAATCATGTTATCTGGTTGGGACGGACAAACCGATTTTATGGACCCGATGTGCGGAAGTGGGACCATTCCTATTGAAGCCGCTATGATAGCCTGTAATATTCCACCTAATTTAATGCGTAAAGAGTTTGCTTTCGAGCGTTGGCAGGATTGGGATGTGGAGTTGTTTGAAAAAATTGAAGAATCACTACTTGGTAAAATCCGCGATTTTCATCATAAAATTATGGGCTACGATAAAGCCCCAAGTGCCGTTGACAAAGCCAAAGAAAACGTAAAAAATGCCCAATTAGAAGATTTTATTGAAATTAAACACGAAGATTTTTTTAAAACCCAAAAAGGAGGTGACGAGAAGTTGCATATGGTGTTTAACCCGCCTTATGGCGAACGGTTGAATTTAGATATGGAAAGTTTTTACAAAAGTATTGGCGATACCCTCAAACAAAACTATCCAGGCACCGACGCCTGGTTTATTACCAGTAATTTAGAGGCCTTAAAACATGTGGGTTTGCGCCCGTCTCGGAAAATACATTTATTTAATGCTAAACTTGAGGCGCGTTTGGTTAAATACGTGGTGTATGAAGGCAGTAAAAAGGAGAAGTATATGAATTAGAATTTTTGAGGTACGCTTATCGTGTTTGAATATCGAGCTCATTTTTTTAACGGCAACGAGCCGCGCAAAACGTGGAGGACTCACGTAAGATTAAAAAAGAATGGGAGTTGGTCTCTCGGCCGGGGGGTGTAAGGCACACCGGTCAAACCGCCTTAAGGGGCTTGCCTTTCACGGGTCGGTCTTGAGCGATAAGGTCAAGGACGCCACCGCTGTCGTACTGTGAGCAGTCTGCTATGGTGGGAGCAAAGAAGCTGAATTAGAAGAGAATGAACCCTTGTAGAAGTGCCTTAAACAACTTTGGTATTGTCAAAATCGAGGGGTGGGCGGTCTTTCGAGAATGAACTTGACAGGCGTAACCTAAAATACGGTGAAGTGGCAATCGGCATAAAGAGGGCAGGGCCTGTCCCGCACTGATGCGGGAAGCTTTGCTTACGGCTCAATTACGGAACAGGAGAAGCTTTTTTTGTGGTGTTAAGGAAGAACGGGCATAACCTCGAATGAGCAAGCCAAAGAGTACCAATACACAAAAGGAGTGGCGGACTAACCCGTAGTAGCGAATTGTATTCGAGAGATGTCTTTTGAAAATTAGACGTAGCGAAGGGGTTAGCAAGACCATTTTAAGAATTAATACTTACAACTCTACGGAGGAAGATTTGGTTAATTCTGCGGACTTTGTGGGATATACACAAAGTTTAGGTCTTGAAGAGCCGTACGATGCGAGAGTATCACAGCCCGTCCCGATTTTTCTTCGGGATACGGTTCTGTGAGAGGTTTAGGGGTGAAATTCCCCTTTACCTACTCGACTTTTTTAATGTCACTTGTTTTTTTGAGTTAAAACACGTTAATTTGTGTAAAAATAAGTTTTATGCTTCAATCTAATTTTCTAACAGTCGAACAGGTCGCTGAAAATCTTCAAGTTACGAGACAAACCGTATCAAAGTACATTAGGTCTAATGACCTTAATGCTGTTAAAATAAATAAAAGCTACAGAATTACTGTTGATGACTTTGAATCTTTTTTGAACAAAAATTCTACTGCAGAAGAACCTCAAGTCGCTTATTTGAAAAGAACTAAAAATTGTTTTCTTGAATATTCGGATAAGTCAGATGAGTTTGAAATTTTGTATGGTATTGAAAATGGACAATTTAAGAGTATTGAAACTAACCATAATAGTGATAACAATAAATTCATATTTGGGGATAATCTCTTTGTTTTAAAAAAGCTGTTGGATACACATAAATCAAAAATTGATTTGATTTATATTGACCCACCATTTGGTACAGGTCAAAATTTTAATTCGATAGATGATGATAGTGCCTATTCTGATAAATTAATAGATAGCGAATTCCTTGAATTTTTAAGAAAACGACTTTTTTTACTTCGTGAATTGTTGTCTGAACAAGGAAGTATTTATTTGCATATTGACAAAAAAATTGGACATTATGTTAAAATAATAATGGATGAAGTCTTTGGGCATAAGAATTTCATCAATGACATCACGAGAATTAAATGCAATCCTAAAAATTTCGCAAGAAATGCTTACGGTAATTATACTGATATGATTTTGTATTATGCCAAAAATAGAGATAAACAAATCTGGAATGATATAAAAGAACCGATGACAAAAGCCAAAAGAGAAGAACTCTTTCCGAAAAAACACCCAAAATTTGGTCATTATACTACAAATCCAATTCACGCTCCTGGAAAAACCATAGATGGTGACACTGGAATGGAATGGAAAGGTTTGTTACCTCCTAAAGGCAGACATTGGCGTTATGCACGAAAAGTGTTAGATGATTTAGATTCTCGCGGATTAATCGAATGGTCGAATAATGGTAATCCTCGAAAAATTGTATTAGCAAAAGAGCATAAAGGATTTAAAATACAGGATTTATGGGAATTTAAGGATAAAGGAATGTCTTATGTTGATTATCCAACTCAAAAAAACTATGATTTATTAGAGCGAATAATAACAAACTCGTCTAATGAAAATTCGATTGTTCTCGATTGCTTCGCTGGTTCTGGTAGTACATTAAAAGTATCAAATTCATTAGGCAGACAATGGATTGGCATTGATAATTCTAACCACTCTTTGGGCGTGATTAGAAGTACGTTTAAAAAAGAAAATATTAACTGTAATTTTTATGAATATCAAACTTTGAGCTAATCTAAAAATGTATTTAGATATTCTTCAAGTAGTAAAGCACTTAATACGTCATAAGGACATTCTTGAACTAAGACGTTTACTTTATCATATATAATTGAATCGTTCACTTTTCGTGTTGCCCAAGGAAATCCATCTATAATTCCAATTCGGATTGCATTACCTCGTTGTTCACGACAAAAATCAACAACATCACGTACTTGATTATTTTGATTCCCACCTGACCTTCCAATCCATTTGGCTTCGCCAACAATATACGTTTCATTAACCTTTGCTACTAAATCTGGTCTTTTTCTTAAATTTTGGTTTAATACGTCATTTACAAAATTTTTGCCTTCTTCTTCGGACGAACTTAAAACTAAAATACCTTCCGTAGACCGTTGAAAATCTTCAATATTTGCCATCTCAAATTTTGTCCGTAACCAATTAGTAAACATTGGTCCCATTTGTTGATTTATTTTAGGTGCAGATTCTAATCGAACAACCAATTCATCCGCTGTCATTGCATAAAGAGTATTTGCAATTCTGCCAATCTGACGAGGATTAAGGTCTTTACAATCTTTAACTTCTTTAATTAAAAACGATAAGGGCTCATCATATGGAAATTTGACTTCGGCTTGAAGAATGTCCATTAATTCAGTCGTTCTTCTACCTTGATGAGCTGAAATGATTCTGCGTTTTAATCGCTGTTCTAAATGATTTGGTACTGCTGTTTCTAATGGATATACTTCTAAAAGATTATCTAAATAAGGTGTGTTTTCGAACAGTTCGATACTTTTCAATACCCATTCGTTTAATTCTTCTCTTTCGTTTTCAATGTCGATTGTTCTATCCATTTAATATTTTTCTACAAATATGGTGATTTCCCTTGTTTTGTTCAAATGGCACACAACGTGTTTGTATAAGATTAGTTGCGTGTTTTAAGCACTAAAGTTAGCAAATAAATCACAGATAGAAAGTCCGCGAGGACTTTCGTAAGTAGGCTTAAACTAGCCATTAATTATACACGTTGTTGTGCGTTCGTTGTGTGTCCTGCGTTTCCACAGGGTACGAAGATAAAATAAGTTCTTTGAAACTGGAAACAAAACTTTTACAGAGATGATAGGCTCTGCAACAGAAACGGAAACGAGCTAGTTCCGATGGTATCGGCAAAATTAGAGGTCTCACGTAAGGATTAAGTGCAGAGAATTGGACTATCGGATAAGTGTTGTAGTACACTTTTCCAAACCGCCTTAAGGTGCTTTTGTATAGAGCAAAGGTATTGAGCGTTAAGGTCAAAGCACCAAAGCAGTTTGTATGGCTATTGGATGTATGGTGTTTATATGGGAGTTGAGCGAGAGCGAACCCATCGAAGACGTGTCGAAAATAACTTTTATCATATCAAAATCAAAGAGCAGGGCGGCCCTGCGGGACAAGCTACCCTGTAAGGGTAGAAACATAGCGGTCAACTACTTACCGGCTATATGATATGCGGTATTAAGAGGGCAAGAACCATATATAGGCTCTGTAAAGGAACAGGAGAACCAAGACAGGAATGTTAAGCCAAAAGAGCTAGAATCCCCTAGGGAAAAGCTTGAAAGTAGCAACGTTCTGTTTTGGGACGGATGAAGCCGTAGTAGCGAACCTACCCAAGAGAGTAGGAGTAACGATCCTACGAGCGAAGGGCTTCACTAAATCAAGTTCATTTATTGTATAACAACTTAAAGAGATTTAAGGATGATTTTTAATGAAGAACACAAGTCGCAACCGATAACAAAGTTGCAAGTAAATGACGCTTTTAAGAAAATAAGAGCGAACAAGGGAAGTGCAGGAGTAGATGGAATTACTATCGAAACGGTAAGCAGCAACCCACGCAAACATCTGTACCCATTGTGGAACAGAATGACTAGCGGAAGTCACTTTCCCAAACCTGTGCGCCAAGTACTCATACCCAAGGGCAATGGTAACATGCGTCCTTTGGGCATCCCTACCGTTTTGGATAGGGTAGCACAGCAAGTGATAGCCACCGAGCTGGAAAATGATGTTGACAAATACTTTAGCCCTAATAGCTTTTGTTACCGACCCAATAAGTCGGCACACCAAGCCATAGAGCAATGCCGAATCAACTGTATGAAAAGCAGTTGGGTCATTGAGGAGATCGTCTTTCCGATATTTTTAGATCAACTGGCGGTGAGGGGCGTGGGCAAAGTGAGGTTTCAGCGGGAGGGACAGCTTGGGAATCATTAGTTTGCTGGTACTTAAACTTATGTACAATAGGCAGTATAACTGTAGCAATAGGGAAAATGAGTCTTGTGCCTAAACCAATTCAAGATGCTATAACTGTAAATTATGGGAATTTTGCTTGTAATACTGAATCTGACATCACAGTCATAACTTTCCCTAATCTACCAGATTATAATACAGATTTAAATAATTTAGAAATACAGAATAATGGTGTTTTAATTGAAAATTTTATTGAATGTCCGTAATTCGTCATAAGTCTGAAAATATAATAATTCTGTCATTCCGACAAAGGAGGAATCTCATTGATTTTCAATAGATTCTTCATTTCGTTTCACTCCATTCTGAATGACAAAAATGGTATTATGAATGAATACGGACATTCAAAAATTTTAAAAGAAATAAGTTTAATACTGAAGTTTCGGATTTTATTACAGGAAGAGACTTTGATGATTTAGAAATTGGGATAATTCAGTGTAAAACCAATTGGAATGATAATGCACAAATACCAATGTTATGGGATATGATTTATTCAGCAAATGGATTTAGAGGAAGGAATATTACCATTGGGAGAAATGGTTTTAATATACATAACGCAAGTAATTTCACTTATTCATTTGTTACTGTGCCGTCCAATCAAAAAACCGAATATAAATCAGAATCAGTAGCAGTAAAAAGAGTTTCAAATCTTCTCTGGCGGGAATTATTGGGGAGGTTTAACAGAACAAAATGTTGCTCGTTCTCTAAAGGAAATTTTTACTAATAATTTTCAATCTGGATATCCAAATAATATTAGAACTGAAATCAAAAATGCTATACCAAATCTTGGAGATGAGTTTTCATATTTTAATATCATTTAATTTTTTTTAAAATTTCGGTTGCAACCGCTCTGGCTAAAAGCGGGGGTACAGCATTACCAACCAATGTGAATTGTGGTACTTCTGTTTTTCTTTTGTTGCCTCCTGTTGAGCGTTTTCCTTGAAAGACAAACGAATCGTCAAAAGATTGTAATCTTGCCATTTCCCTAACGGTCAATGCTCGAGGCGCATTATAGTGAATATAATCATCAGCAATAGTCATAACTGTAGGGCTTTGCTTTTCTGGACTAAGAACATTATAATTTCTTTTGTTCGATGATAAACCACATTTATTAAGTTTTGCTTGCGCTTTTTTATAATCTCCTTCTTTTAAAATAACATCTAAATGTTTTATAACATCATCATTCTGCTTACTTGTTTTATGATTGTGAAGGATATCAAATACTTTTTCCCCATTTTTTAAAGCTTCAGCGCTTTTTACGTAAAATGGTTTTGAAGCGTTTTTAAATCTGCCATTCAATCTTCCATCTTTACTCCAGCTTGAAAAGGTTTTTCCATTTATTGTATTTGGTTTTCCATCAATACTTCGATGTTTTAAAAGGCTTTCCATTTTTTTTGTAGAACCATTATATTGTTTCGATAAATTTATAGATTCATATCTATGGGCTTCATCATCGTTGCCAACAAAATCTAAATCATATAATGCTTCAAAAACAGATACTTTATCTTCTTCCTTAACAGTAGCAGGAATTTCGGAAATAAATGGTTGGTCTTTTCTGCATCCAATGAATAAAACCCTTTCTCTATTTTGTGGTACGCCATAATTAGAAGAATTAGCTACAAAAGGAGCTTCAATTTTATAAAGTCTTATATCGTTTACTATATTGTTTAGCTCTAAATTTTGCTCTTTATCACAAAAGTCTTTTGCTAAAATTAGACAATCATCAATACTTAAAGTATATATCTTTAAACCAGTTAAAATATCATGGCAAGCCTTCTTGTGCAAATCAGAAACTTTTAATTGTTTAAAAGCCTCTTCAATTTTAAGTATGATTTCATTTGCATCCAATTCAGTTAAAAAACTTGTAAAGGAATTTACATAATAGTCATTATCAATATTGCAAAAATCTTTCTCTTTTATAATATCTCGTTTTAGTTTCCCCCATTCTTTATTTCTAATTAACAAATTATAACCATGACGAATTGTGCTTATTCTTTGGTCGGTTTTACTTGTTTTGTAATCAACAATTTCAGGAGTTAGTTTACGAAATTTAGCTTCAATGGTTTTTATATAAGCTTCTTTAGCTTCTTCGGCTTTTACTTCACTGTACTGTTCAATTTCAATGCGCTTAACTAAACAATCTAATAGAAATTCATCCTCTTTATTTGTTTTCTTTAATCCTTTTATAAAGTCAGTTAATTTGGGGATTTCTTTAATATCTACAATGGAATTAATTTTTTTGAGAATAAGCTCTTTAATTTTACCTTTCTCTTTTGTTAGAATCCCTTTTACGTTTTCCATGATAAAATATTTAGGCTGTAAAACTTTAATAACTTCTAAATAATGAGAAAACAAATCATCTTTCTTATCGAATTTTTTCTGTTTACCTGCTAAACTAAAACTTTGACAAGGCGGTCCACCACAAACAACATCAACTTTTCTGCCTTTAATTTTTGATAGTAAATTATCCAGGAAATCCGGTTCTGTGATATCTTGGCATAAAAACTCCGCATCTAGTCCTAATTGGTGATTATATCTTACAACGTGAGTGAGTTCGCAATTTTCATTGATATCATTTGCAACAAGAAAATCAAAAAACTTATTATTATGCTCAGCCTGAATAAAACCTTCACTGAAACCGCCAGCTCCAGCAAATAAATCGACAAACGTAAATGGCTGTCCGTAAAGAGATATTTGTTCCCTTAAAATATCGACACGATGGTCTTCTTTATAAGCATTCACATAGTCGTTTAGTGTTTCTTTTATTTCTTTGTTGGTATATTTTTTCCTGTAAGATTTGTTTAATAACTCATCGGCTCTATCTTTTAAATATGTTAAATAATGGTTTATTTCTATGTGTTTGTCAGAAGAGTTTTTGACTTGTTGGATATCCTTGTCAAAATCATTTGAAGCAATTTTTTCTCCAGTTGAAATCTTTATTTGTTTCCCATTGCAGTTTATTCTTAAATGAATAGGATATAAACCTTTTTTATCAGCTTTGTCTAAATAATAATTGATTGTTGCCATGTAGAATGATTTACGGACGTTTTTACGGACACGGACAAATCTACGGACAGTTTTAAAATAATCCTACTAAAATTAAAAAAATATATTGACCTATTTTAACAATCCAGCTCGTTTTAATAGTGCTTCGGGTTGTGGTTCATGTCCTCTAAAACGTTTGTAAAGCACCATAGGATCTTCGGTCCCACCTTGAGACAAGACGTTATCTTTAAATTTTGTGGCTACATTTTTATTAAAAATACCAACCTCTTTAAAGAATTCGAAGGCATCTGCATCAAGTACTTCCGCCCATTTGTAACTGTAATATCCCGAGGAATAACCACCTTGAAAAATATGTGAAAATGACGTGCTCATGCAGTTTTCAGCAACGTCTGGATATAAGGTTGTATTTTCAAAGGCTTGTAATTCATGTTCTTTAACATTTGTTATGGATGTTGGGTCAATTCCATGCCAACTCATATCCAACAAACCAAAACTCAATTGACGAAGGGTTTGCATCCCCTCATGAAAGGTCGAAGATGCTTTTATTTTGTTAATTAAATCCATTGGGATTACTTCACCAGTTTCATAATGCGTAGCAAATAATTCAAGAGCTTCTTTTTCGTAACACCAATTTTCAAGTATTTGACTGGGTAATTCTACAAAATCCCAAAACACACCGGTACCAGATAAGCTAGGATAGACGGTATTTGCCAACATACCATGAAGTGCGTGACCAAACTCATGAAACAGAGTGGTAACTTCATTAAACGTTAATAAGGATGGTTTGCTTTTTGTTGGTTTGGTAAAATTGCAAACTATGGAAATGTGGGGTCGTTCGTTTTTACCCTTTTTAATATATTGAGATTTAAATGAGGTCATCCAAGCGCCGTTTCGTTTTCCTGGTCTTGGAAAAAAATCGGCATAAAAGATAGATATTAAGTCGCCTTTATCGTTTAATACTTTATATGTGAGGACATCTTGATGATATTTATCAATGGTATTTATTTCTTCAAAGTGGAGTCCATATAATTTTTGAGACACTAAAAACACCCCTTTAATGACGTTCTCTAATTTAAAATACGGTTTAAGCTTTTCATCATCTAAGTCAAACAATTTTTGTTTAAGTTTTTCTGCGTAATAAGACGCATCCCATTTTTCCAATAGTTCTATGCCATCTAAATCTTTAGCAAAGACTTGGAGGTCTTTGAATTCCTGTTCAGCAGCGGGTTTTGCTTTTTCTAAAAGCTCGTTTAAAAAAGAAGATACTTTTTCCGGAGTTTTTGCCATGCGTTCTTCCAATACAAAATGTGCGTGGGTTTTATAACCTAGAAGTTGGGCACGTTCAAAGCGAAGTTTGGCTATATTTAAAACAGTCTCTTGATTATCGAGTTTATCATTATGAAATCCTTTTTTGCCTGAAGCAATGGCCAGTTTTTTTCGTAAGGACCTATTATCTGCATAGGTCATAAAAGGGATATAGCTAGGATAGTCCAAAGTAAATAACCACCCTTTTTTGTTCTTGGATTCGGCCAATTGTTTAGCGGCCTCAATAGCACCTTCTGGTAGTCCGGACAACTCTTTTTTATTAGTGATCAGCATTTTAAAAGTATTGGTTTCGGCTAATACATTCTCGCCAAATTTAAGTTTAAGCTGGCTTAATTTTTTGTCAATCTCACGAAGTTTTAGCTTTTTATCGTCTGGCAAGTTGGCACCATTTCTTGAAAAGCTCTTATATTTTTTATAAAGAAGTGTTTGCTGTTCGGTTGTTAAATCTAACGTGTTTTTTAAATTATAAACGGACTTTATGCGTTTGAAAAGTTCTTCATTTAAAGCGACGTCATTGCTAAATTCTGATAATAAAGGGGAAACCTCTTGAGCAATTTTTTGAATTGTATCATTTGTTTCTGCTGAATTAAGATTAAAAAAAATACTCGAAATTCTGTCCAATTGCTCTCCAGAAAAATCTAAAGCCTCAATAGTGTTTGTAAAAGAAGGAGTTTCTTTATTGTTGGTAATGGCATCAATTTCAGCTTTAGCAGCAATAATTGCCTGTTTAAATGCAGGAAGAAAAGCCTCATTTTTTATGTTTGAAAATGGCGCAGTACCATATTCTGTTGTAAATGGTTTTGTTAATATGTTTTTTATCATTTTTTTATTTTAAAAGTGCTATGCATGCATGGTTTTTTTATATATTAGCACAGAATTTTTTTTGAAGAGTGACTAATTCAAATTAATAGCCAAAAAAACCTCGAATTGATTCGGGGTTTTTTTATTTTAAATCTTTAGCCGATTTGATGACCATCTGTTTTAAGCCTTCCTTGTAAATTAATATTTTATCTAAAACACAAGTATCGGCAGAGCCTATTATTTGAGCCGCTAAAATACCAGCGTTTTTGGCGCCGTTAAGTGCAACGGTAGCTACAGGAACACCTCCGGGCATTTGTAGAATGGAAAGCACAGAGTCCCAGCCATCAATAGAATTACTGCTTTTTATTGGTACGCCAATAACAGGAAGTGGTGATAAGGATGCAATCATTCCAGGTAAATGGGCTGCACCACCTGCTCCAGCGATAATGACCGAAAATCCGCGAGTATGAGCATTTTTGCCATAGTCAAATAATTTTTCAGGGGTTCTGTGAGCAGAGACAATATCTACTTCAACTTCAATATCAAAACCCTTTAAAATATCGATAGCATCTTGCATTACAGGAAGATCACTTTTGCTTCCCATGATAATTCCAACTTTACTCATAATTTAATTTTTATTCTGAAATTACTTTAATTGTGTTTTTAACGTCTTCGGCAATTTTTCTTGCTTTATTTAAATCCTCATTTATAATAGTTACATGGCCCATTTTTCTAAATGGCCGTGTTTGCTTTTTACCATAAATATGAGGTGTTACACCCTCCATGTTCAAAATAGTTTCAATATTCTTATACAGCACATTCCCTGAAAATCCTTCAGCGCCGACCAAATTCACCATGACACCACTAACTTTACTATTGGTATTACCCAAAGGTAAATTCAATATAGCTCTTAGGTGTTGTTCAAATTGAGAGGTGTAGTTTGATTCGATTGTGTGATGTCCCGAATTATGTGGTCTTGGTGCAACTTCATTTATTAAAATGTCATCATGTTCCGTTTGAAACATTTCCACTGCCAACAGACCAACGTGATTAAATACTTGCGACGTTTTTAATGCAATGCCAGTCGCTTTTTTAGCTACAACGTCAGAAATTCTGGCAGGACAAATTACATATTCCACTTGGTTGGCTTCAGGATGAAATTCCATCTCAACAACCGGATATGCTTTTGTTTCACCCGACGCATTTCTTGCTACAATAACGGCCAATTCATTTTTAAAATGAATTAACGTTTCTGTAATACACTCTACATTGGGAAGCCCTATTAAGTCTTCATGGGTTTTTACAATTTTAACCCCTTGTCCATCATATCCAAATTGGGCACTTTTCCAAACAAATGGAAAATTTAAACCACCATGATTTATGGCCTCCTTAATTTCCGAGGTATAAGCAAAACGCGAAAATGCTGCGGTAGGTAAATTATGGTCAATATAAAATAATTTTTGTGTCGCCTTATTTTGGATAATTTTTAGTGTTTTAGAAGAAGGATATACTTTTACACCCTCTTTTTCAAGAGCTTCTAAAGCGTCAACATTAACATTCTCAATTTCAATTGTCAGCACATCAACCTGTTTTCCAAAATTGTAAACCGTCTTATAATCCATCAAATCTCCAAGATGAAATTCATTGCTCGCAATTTTACAAGGCGCTTCTTTACTAGCATCCAAAACGCAGGTATAAATATCAAATTTTCTCGTGTCATTAAGTAACATTTTACCTAATTGTCCGCCGCCAAGGATACCAAGTTTAAAATTTGAAGAGAAGTAATTCATGAAACTATTTTTTCTGAAACAAATTTATAGATATGCAAAAATACATTTAAATATGAAATAGGCATAGTAAAAACGGGGATACAATTAATGAATTTTCTTTTCGATTTGTGTCTATTAATTATCAAAAAAAGTATAAATAGATGAAATTACTTTTTAAATCCTAAATCAAAAATGGGTATTCCTCAATCATTTCCTTAACTTTGCATCTTTTAAAATTTGATAAAGGTGATAAAACTTCACGATAAATATTTTAAACCGTTTGTTTCTGCTAAAGAAATTGAAGTTGCTATTGAACGTTTAGCCCATGAGATTCATAGTGATATTGGAGATGAAATCCCGGTATTTGTAGGTGTTTTAAATGGCTCGTTTATGGTGGTTAGCGATTTTGTTAAGAAATATCCAAAACCATGCGAGGTAACCTTTATAAAATTAGCATCTTATGAAGGCGTTAAATCTACCGAAGATATCCAACGTTTAATTGGGTTGACGCAAGATTTAAAAGGGCGAACCGTTGTGGTTATTGAAGATATTATTGATACTGGAAATACCTTGGCCGAAATTCATAGAATATTTGAAAACGAACAAGTTAAAGCACTTAAAATAGCAACACTGTTTTATAAACCAACAGCCTATAAAAAAGATTTTAAATTACATTATGTTGGGATGGAAATTCCAAATAAATTCATTGTTGGTTATGGTTTGGACTATGATGGATTGGGAAGAAATTTGCCAGAAGTTTATCAAATAAAAGAAACATTACATATGACCAATTTAGTGCTATTTGGACCTCCAGGGGCAGGAAAGGGAACACAAGCTAATTTTTTAAAGGAAAAATATAACTTAATACATATTTCTACTGGTGATGTGTTTCGATTTAATATAAAAACCAAAACGGCTTTAGGAATGTTGGCTAAATCTTATATGGATAAGGGAGAACTGGTTCCAGACCAAGTAACCATTGATATGTTGAATGCCGAAGTTGAAAAAAATGCAGATGCAAAAGGTTTTATTTTTGATGGATTTCCTCGTACCAATGCACAGGCCGATGCTTTAGATAAATTAATGGAAACCAAGGATTCTGCTATTAGCGCTATGATTGCCCTTGAAGTGGATGATGATATTTTGGTAAAGCGCTTGTTAGAACGTGGTAAAACCAGTGGAAGACCAGATGATGCCGATGAATCTATAATTAGAAATAGAATTAAGGAATATTACAATAAAACCGCTGTTTTAAAAAATTATTATTCAGCACAAAACAAATATTTTGGTGTTGATGGTGTTGGTAGTATTGATGATATTACGAAACGTTTAAGCAAAGTAATAGACACCTTATAAATCTTCAAAGAGTTTAAACAATAAACTCAATTACGGAGAAGATTTGAAAATAAGGGCATAACAGGAAGTTGTTATCTCTTTATATTCAAATGTTAGTCGTTCAATAACTAAGATAAATTAAAATGACAGAAGGGAACTTTGTTGATTATGTAAGAATGTTTGTGTCTTCGGGCAATGGAGGCAAGGGATCTTCACATTTGCATCGCGAAAAGTTTATCACCAAAGGCGGACCCGATGGTGGCGATGGTGGTCGTGGAGGACATGTCATTTTACGTGGTAATTCAAACTTATGGACCTTACTACATTTAAAATTTAAAAAACACGTTCGAGCGGGTCATGGCGAACACGGTAGTAAAAGCAGAAGCTTTGGTGCCGATGGTGAAGATATTTATGTGGATGTGCCGTTAGGAACGGTGGTTCGTGACACTGAGACCAATGAAATTATCTTTGAGATTACAGAAATTAACGAAGAACGGATTATCGCTGAAGGAGGGAAAGGTGGATTAGGAAACTGGCATTTTAGAACGTCTACTAATCAAACACCTCGCTACGCACAGCCTGGGCTTCCTTTAGAAGAAAAACATATCACTTTAGAGCTAAAAGTTCTTGCAGATGTGGGACTGGTTGGTTTTCCAAATGCTGGAAAATCAACACTTTTATCGGTTATTACATCCGCTAAACCTAAAATTGCCGATTACGAATTTACGACATTAAAACCTAATTTGGGCATTGTCGAGTATCGTGATTTTCAAACCTTTGTGATGGCAGACATTCCCGGAATTATTGAAGGAGCAGCTGAAGGAAAAGGACTGGGCCATTATTTTTTACGGCATATAGAGCGCAATTCCATATTACTGTTTTTAATTCCTGCCGATGCCGAGGATATTAAAAAACAATATGATATTCTTTTAAATGAACTGCGCAGGTACAATCCAGAAATGCTCGATAAAGAAAGGCTGATTGCTATTTCAAAATGCGATATGCTCGATGACGAATTAAAAGCAGAACTTAAAGAACAGTTGGATAACGAACTTCCCATTCCGTATCTTTTTATCTCATCGGTTGCACAACAAGGGTTGACCGAGTTGAAAGATATACTCTGGAAAATGCTTAATAATTAGGGCGTTACCCAATCGGGTCGGGCTGTACGTTATATCTTTTTAAACGTCGTTGCTAAGAAAATTTCTAATGTTATGTGGCAATCCCTCTGGTTTTAGCAGATTACTTCGTCGTGCCTCCTCGTAAATGACGGCTTACTTGCCATGTGTAAAAAAAGGATGCCATTTCCATCCTAAACGCAATTCTCAACCAGAAAGATACTATTAGAAATTTTTTTCATTAATTTTATAATAAAAACAATCATGAAAATATCCCCCATAATTTTAATAGCTATTCTTTTGAGTTCCTGCGCTCCAATCCGTGTTCATTATGATTTTGAAAAAGGAACAGACTTTTCCAACTATAAAACCTATAATTATTATAGCGATATGAAAACTGGATTAAGTGAATTGGATACTAAACGTTTTTTAGAAGCTCTTGATGCTAAATTAGACGTCTTAGGAATTACCTTTTCAGAAACACCCGATTTTTATATTGATATTAAGAGTTTCCAATATGAAGCGGCTCAACAAAATACGCTTGGTATTGGTTTAGGTAGCGGTGGAAGAAACGCAGGTGGTGGCATATCTTTTGGTTTGCCCATTGGACAAGCGGAAATGAACAGGCAAATTAGTATCGATTTCGTGGATGAAAATGGAAAAGGACTGTTTTGGGAAGCTGTAAGCGAATCTGGTTTTACACCAAATGCGTCACCACAAAACCGCGATGCACAATTAAATGCAGTTGTAGAAAAAATGTTATCTCAATATCCACCTAAGTCTTAAACGTTATGAATATATTAAAAAATAAAGTCGCTCTTATTACAGGAGGAAGTAAAGGAATAGGTTACGGTATGGCACAGGCGTTACTTAATGAAGGTATCCACGTAGCCATTACAAGTAGAAATGAAGTTTCTGCAAAAGAGGCTGCAAATAATCTTAATTCAAACTCAAAAACAGGAGCAAAGGCCATCGGAATTCAAGCAGATGTGCGGGATTATAAAAGTCAACAGAAAGCTGTTAAAACAGTTTTAGAAACTTTTAAACAATTAGATATTGTTATTGCAAATGCTGGTTTAAGACATTTTGCCAGTATTGAAGACTTATCTGTTGAGCAATGGAATGAAACCATAGACACGAATCTTTCAGGTGTATTTTATTCTATCAAATCAAGTGTAGAGGCTTTAAAGAATTCAAAAGGATATTTCATTACAATTTCAAGTTTAGCTGGCATCAATTTTTTTGCAGGAGGCTCTGCCTATAATGCTAGTAAATTTGGAGTTACAGGATTTACACAAGCAGCGATGCTTGATTTGCGCAAACACAATATTAAGGTAAGTACCATTATGCCAGGATCGGTTGCTACATATTTTAATAATCGTATTCCAGGCCCTAGTGATGCATGGAAAATTCAAATTGAAGATATAGGAGAACTAGTTGTTGATTTGCTTAAAATGAACCCTAGAACGCTACCTAGTAAAATAGAAGTGAGACCAACAATGCCCCCTAGTAAATAAATGGAGCAACTAGTTTTTAACAAGTTTTTTATTGGCAATTAAAATGTGATTGGAGTAAAATTTAGCGATATAGATCCCTTCACTTAGAGAGCCCAAATCAATTTGAGACATATAAGCACTTGATAGTTTTACAGTTTTTACCTGTTTGCCTTCCATACTAAAAACATCAACAACGAGCTGGCTGCCCATCGTGTTATCTACTTTTATATTTATTAAATCGCTGGACGGATTTGGATATACTGTAATAGTTATCTTATTGATCTCACTTAATATATCTTTCACTCCTAAAGCCGAATTATCAATAGTCCAATTAACGGTAGACACATGAAAAATTTCATGATCATCAACTCTCAATAATGTAGTAGCATCACTAATAACCGCAGTTAAATTATTGATTCCCGAATTTAAATCGGTTTCTAAAACAGACACGGTATCAACATTCGTGGCAAAAACTGTGCTGTTTAGAGTCCAGGTGCTTTCTAACGTATTAGGAATGGATTGAATCAAATTTAGCTGAAAATCTAAAGGAAAATTTAGACTGGTTATTGAATTTGAAATGGGCGTATATGAATCAATGGGAGAAATGAGTGAATGTATTTTTTCAACAATACCTTCTTTGCAAACGGAACAAAATGGTTTGTCAATTTTTTCCATAATACAATTCTGATAAGGTTTATACCAATTTGCACAATTGCCACTGGCACATGTATGTTGGTATATTGCTATGCCATTGATATTTAACCAATTTTTCCATTTAATTAGGTTGGAATCTGTTTCTTGTGTCATATTAATTGCTTCAGCAGCTAATTCATCGCCCGGATAATATTCATCTTTTAAATTGAATAATGAATGTCCCAATTCGTGCATAATAACATTGGCGCCCCAATATCCGGTATATGCCATAGGAAATTCGCCACCACTACCACCGTATTCAGCTGAATTTACCAGAATTAAAGCTTGATCGTAGGTAGGGAAGTTGTTTGCTAAAACATCATTAACCTTAGCTTCAGTATTGTTCGCACTATTCCCATCTATTTCATAGTACAGTTTCCAATGGGTTCCAAAAGAATCATAAGTTGCATTAAAATAGGTGTCAACAAAAGTTGTTGGTAAATTATTGTAAGGCTCTGTAACGTTTGTGGCAGTTCCTGGGTGGTCAGCCCCACTTTCGTTGGATGGAACCTTTATTATATGTACATTAAAATAATTGGCATATTCTTTAAAAGGCGACTGGATAAACAGCGTATTGGTGAAGCTAATGGCATCGGTTTTAAATTGTGCTAATTCACTAGCTTGGTAGCCTTCGCTTAAAATTACTAAATTGATTCTTTTATCATTATCACCAGAATTCTTTATGGTTTCCTTAGGAAAAACTTGAGCAGAAACACAATGGAAACTAACAAATAAGATGATGAAAAAAAATTGTTTCATTGTTTGTCAAGCTTAGTAATTATTAAAGTATTACTGTTTTGCAACGAATCTTTTATTTCTTTAATAGCTATAAAGGTTGTTTTACTATGTAATTGCAATCTTAAAGAAAAAGATGTTTTTTGCAAATCAATTTTTTTATTTTCAAAGATAAGGGAATCGTTAACAAATTCAATGATTTTCAATAATGGGTTTTTTATAATGACAGATGTTACTTCAACAGAATCTTTATTTAACTGACTGCATTTTAAATCGCCACTGCCACCTATTTTAATATACTTATTACTGTTACTTTTTAGCTTGCCATCAGTAATTGTTTTATTTATGAATTGGATACTTTTTTTGTTATTATCATCTTTTGAAATAGTGTAATTTAAGAAAATAAGTTTTGGTGAAGTTTCAATTGTAGTGTCATTTTCTATGATATTTTTTTTAGGAACACAAGAAACCTGAAAAGCTAAGAAAAGCATTAAAAAAAGGAATGAGTTGAAATATTTGTATGATTTAATTTTCAAAGGCCATATACTATATTGATGCAGTAAAGTTAATAATAAAAAAAAGAGGCTGTCTTAAAAGTCAAAACAAGTTGTCATTACGAACGCAGTGAAGTAATCTGTTGATTGATTACTAACAACTTACAGATTGCTTCGTTCCTCGCAACGACGTAAAACCACACTTTTAAGACAGCCTCTTTTAGAAAATTATTATCCTGCAAGTAAATCTTTGTATTTGTCTCTGTATACATAAAGCATTAAAACATTAAGAATAAAAACCACTAATCCCGGAGCAATGCCTTCAGGATTTAATGACAAATGAAATAGAATAATGTTCAGGGAAACGCTCATTAAAATAAGTGCCATTAAAGCGCCATATTTATTAAGTAAAAATGCTAAACCAGATAGAATTTCCAATATTGCGACCAAATAAAATGCTTTAGTAGTTATTAAAGCTGTCATATAATTTATAATGGGTTCTGGTAAATTTTCGGGTGTTGGAATAAAATGCAAAAACTTGTTTAAACCAAAAACCAGTAACATAAGTCCTAAAAGTATTCTTAAGGCTAAAAAAACTTTTGAATTCATAATTTCATATGTATCAGTTAGAAGTTTAAAATTACAAAAAAAAGGAATTACTTTTACAAATTCTTAATTGGCTTTAATTCTAATTCCCTCACTATGACTGCTAAATTCCGGCGCATACATGCTCTGAATGGTTGTGATTCCATTGCTCATATTACCCGCATTATTCACTCGTAAGTCGTATTCAAACACATAAACTCCCTTTGGTAAATAGTCAAAAAAGAAGTTGGTTGAGGCATCTTTGGTGCTTTCGTAATAACCCAAACCGTCTTGCCATTTGTATTCAGAAAACACATTTAAAGGTTCTAATCCAGCAGCGCGCATATCTTTCATGTGAATAAATTCCATAGCTCTATCACTTCGTAATTCGATACGAGCACGAACCAAATCACCAACTTTCAAATGAGTCTCATCGGTTATTTCTGTTATTTGCTCACCAGTATCTGTATTGGTTTTAAGAAACAGTTTTTTACTCAATTTAAGCGGAGTTTCAGCCGAAGTAATCTTGTCCAAATCTTCAAAATATTGCCAGTATAAACTTCCCCAGGCTATGCCATCGCCTTTTTTTGTTAGCGTAACTTCTGTCATTTCGGGTTTAATTTCAGGCGAAGACCATGATGTTTTAAAATAACCTGTTCCCGCTTCCACTTTTACGTTTTCTAGTTTTGAAGGGGCTATTTTTTTACCGCCAACCAAAACTTCAACAGCATCGGTTACAGGTAGCCAATCACTTCCTTGAAGCAATAAGGCGTAAACCGCTTCGGTAGTTGCCTTAGTCGTTTTCCATTGGTTGGTTTGCTTGTTTTTAAGTAACCATATTTTTAAATTATCGATAGTTTTTGTGTCGTTTTCAATTTCAGCAAACGCTTCAATTAAAAGAGCTTGTGTTTCAATAGGTGCTTGATACCAATACCAAGAATTGGTGTTTTCTTTCCAATACATGCCCAATTCATTTGAAGTAATGCTATGTTCTTTTAACGATTTTAAAATTTTTGCCGACGTTGATTGGTCTCCCATTCTATCAACCACTAAAGCCATTAATCCTTTGGCGTATAATGAACGCGATACCCAATACTTCTGAATTTGTGTTTGATAATAGTTGGTAATATCTTCAGCTTCTTTCGATTTTTTTATATCAGGATAAAAGCTTCGCATATATAAATAATGCAATTGTGCATAGCTTAAATGGTCTTTTGTTAAATCAATTTTCACATCGTATTTTCTAATGTCTTTGTATTCTTGAATGAATTCTTCATCTAAATACTTGATTGCTTTTTCTATCATTTGATTATAAGATTTCTTGTCGCTCGTTCCTTGCTCTGTCGAAATGGCATTCAGCTGCTTTAAATGACCAAAACCAGTAATAATATGTTGCGTAATGTATCGGTTTTCTCGTCCACCATTAAACCATGCCCAAGCTCCAGAACCCATTTGGTTATTCTCAAGTTTACGTTTAGCCGATTGCAATTCGTTGTTCATTTTATTTAAATCGAACAATAGGGCAATACGTTTTTTCTGTTCAGTTTCACTTTGTGCATCTCGTAACCATGGTGTTTCTTGAATGAGTATGGATTTTAATTCCTCATTCTTTTCTAGATTAGAAATATGAACATCTTGAATTTTCCACTGATTAAACACTTCCTGAATTCTTGGATTTGAATTCGCTATATGACTCGCCAACGCATTCGCATAAAAACGTGAGAAGGTTTGCTCGTTACACTCATACGGATATTCCATTAAGTAGGGCAGTGCTTGTACTGCATACCATGCCGGGTTGGAGGTTATTTCCAACGTCAATTTGTGGTTTTTAAGGGTTGTTGAAGAGCCTGCACTTAGCGCAGTCGAAGTGTTTTTTAACTTATCCAAAGTGAACGTTCTGGTTTCGTTATTGCGAATCCACATGGGTAATGTTTCGGTTACTAGCATGCGGTTACTTAAAACAGGTAAGGCGTTTTGTTCGCCATCGCTAAAGTCTCCCGATTTTGCTATTACTTTATATTGAATTGCATCTACATTATCTGGAATGGTTAAACTCCAAGATACTTGCGTGTTGCCTTTTGAGGGCGCTGCGAAAGCCCCCTCTATCTCCCCCGAAGGGGGAGGACTGAGCAACTTTCTGGAAATATCTTTTCCAGAAATGGCATCGGTTAAAACTAAAATAGCTTGTCCGGAAAGTTGTTTGTCTGTTAGGTTGGTTATTTTGGCACTGATGGTTATTTGATCACTTTGACGTAAAAATCGTGGTGCATTCGGGATAACCATCAACTCTTTTTGGGTAAAGGTTGTTAAGGTTTTCGTAGCACTTTCTAAGGTTTTGGTATGTGCCAATAATTGTAATTTCCACTGGGTTAAGGCTTCGGGTGTGGTGAAACTGAAACTTACATTACCATCTGTATCGGTTTGTAATTGCGGAAAGAAAAACGCCGTTTCTTGCAGGTTTTTTCTAATTTGAACGGTATCGAAATTTGGTTTTTCTACTTTACTTAAATCTTTTTCTTTACCATAACCCACTGTAACCACTTCATCTAAATTGCTAACTTTCATGAACGCTATTGATTCCACATCTTCTTCAACTATTTCAATCATTTCTGGACTGGCTGGAGCCGGAACTTTAGACTTATACAAATTTCTAACCATAATGTTTCGGTTTCCAAAATAAAACCCAAACCAATTGAGTTGGTCATATTGTTGTTGTGAATAATCAGCAATATTTTGAATATTATAAACTCTAAAGTTGCGTGTGCCAAAACTGTTGTTAGCATTGCTTTGGTAATATGAATAATAAATAGGATTTTGTATGGGGCTAAAATCCCAAGTGTGTGGTTTAAACTGGTTTAAGGAGGCATCGTACATACTTGCTAATAATTCGGCGGACACTTTATCACCTTGTGGCCCTTTAATTTTAAAATTCCAAGTTTCGTCGGTTCCCGGTTGTAGTTTGTCTCTAAAAGTGGTGGTTTCAATATCTAAGTCGGTTTTTGGGTATGGAACTGCAATGAGTTCTGTTCCCGATTTAAAACTATTATATGCCGCAAAACTATAACGCACTGCAAAACCACCAACGTCATTGTTAGTAACAGGAATTGTTATAGTTTTTTTGTTGTTATTTAACTGAATGACCTCTGTTTTTATAATGGTATGATTTTTTTCAATGGAAACAGTTATATTTAAGTTTTCGGCAGCCGAAGCCAAAGTTAAAACAGCAGTTTCGCTAACTTTATATGTTGATTTGTTGGTGGTGATGCTGAACAATTGATTGTCTGCTAATGTTTTATCATCATCGCTAAAAAGGGTAGTTTTGACTTCGTCTTTTACCAATTGTCCAAATTTATCTTTACTTTCCAAAGAAATGAAGTATTGCCCCGATTCCCATTTTTTAATGTTTCCTAAAGCGAGTTCTTTGGAAGTTTCGGTATTGTATGATTTTTCAAAAACCAATGTGCCTTTTTTCCAATTGCTTGGATTGTCTTCACTGTTATAGGCATCATGTGGAAATAGATTTTCAAACGTTTCCACAGAAAAATCCTGATAATCTGGCGCTGCCCACGGACGCTGTCTTAAAACCAAATTCGGCGCTTGCAGTTTATAAATTTTCACGATGCCTTTTGCTGGAACAAATTCACCATTAAGGTTTTTTGTATCTATTTTAATAGTGTTGTCTTTTTTGGATTTATCAAGTTTTTCAGCAATGGTCATGGTAGCAACAAGCGCATGATACCCAATATTTACAACGGTTGTGGCGTTTTGGGTTTCACCGTTTAGGTCGGTAACATCGGCAGTTATTTCATAATTAAAAACGGGTAAACTGCTTTTGTCAACACTTTGGTCCGGTAGAGCTTTAAAAGTAATTTCAAATTCGCCTTTTTCGTTAGTCGTGCTTTCGCCATGTGCAATTTCTTGAGGGTCACTGTTAAACCAAGGTCTATACCAAAAATACCAACGTGGGTATTCCACTTTTCTATGTACACGATACACTACTTTGGCATCGGTTATGTTACTACCGGCATACGCTAAAGCAGTGCCTTTAACGGTAACCGAATCGTTAACTTTATAGGTTTCGGTAACGGGTGTGAACTTGGTTTCAAATTTAGGGCGTTTGTATTCTTCAACAGAGAAATAATAATCTGAATATAAATCCTCATCGTCGCCATCAAATTCAATATGATATTCGCCATTTAATCCACTACTTGGTAAAATAAATTCACCTGAAACCGATCCAAATTCGTTTGTTTTTAGCTTTAATTCTTTTATTTCAACATCATTAACATCATATAAAATAGCATATACTTGTTCGTTGGCTAAAACTTCAGACTTTCCTTTATTGGTTTTTATGGCAATTGCTTTAAAATAAACGGTTTGCCCTGGCCTGTAAATGCTTCTGTCTGTAAACACAAAAGAAGCATAACTCTTGTTGTCTTCTTCTTGTTTATAGCTTGGGTTGATGTAATAATCACCAAAATATGCAACATCGTTAGCATAATTAACTTTTGCATTTATATTTCGGTAACGATCATTTTCTTTTTCAATTTTAACTTCACCTAAATGGTTTGTAGTATAATTTTCTTTGATTGGTTTCCTGCTGTTATTTTCAAAATAACTTAATTCTACTTTGGCATTTTCAATAGGTTTTCCATTGTTTCTATCAATAATTTGGAAGGTTTTGTAGTTTTCGCTTTCGCTTTCAACCAGGGCTGAATTGCTAACTTGAATGGTACTAAACGCAAAAGTTTCAGTATCATCCTTAACAGAAGCAAAAATTAGATACGTTCCGCTGTTCAGCTTCGGTATTAGAACTTCTGTGTTGTGGGTTTGATGATCGGTTTCATTCCGTAATTTGCTTTCCCAGTGTTTGTCTAATTCTAGTTTTATAATAAATGCTAATTGCTCGTCTTTTTTATAGATTTTATTTAATTTATCTAGTTGGTTTCGAGTTAGTTTATAAATGTCAAATTGAAGCTGTTCAATGTTTTTATAACGAATCAATAGCCGTGCGTTCTGTTGTATAGGTAAAAAATCTTCGGTAGTGATTTGTATTGTTTGTTGAAGAATTTGTTGTTTTAAAATAGTGCACTTTTCAGCAGCATTGCTTTTGGGAAATGTTTCAATAACTCGATTGCAAATGATTATTGCTTCTTTCGCTTTCCAGCGATTTTCTTCATTTGTTCCGTTCCGATAACTATTTTGAGCGATCGGGATAGGCTGGTATTCATTACTTTGTTGATAATAAAGTGAGGCGATTTCAAAATCGTACAAACCAGAAACTTCATGCTGTTTTGGTTTTTCGCTTTCTGAAATTAAAGCATTTAAAAAAATAGATTCTTTATCAGAAAAAACGGCTTGCTGTTTTACAAATTGTAGTCGTTGAATATTAACATCTGCCAAAGCAAAAGGCGATGTGTCTTTTAAATGAAACTGAATTAAGTTTTGATAAATCTTTAATGCATTTAGTTGCAAAGATGTGGAGTCTTTTGATTTAATGTTTAAACCCGAAAATGGTTTAGCATCACTTAAAAATTCTGGGTTATCTATTTCAAATTTATAAGCTGGTTTGGTAATATTGGTTTCATTGGTTTTATAAAATTCCAGAGCATTGTGATTTAAAAAATCGAACAAGGTTGGTCTGTAAATTTTTGAGTCTTTTTGAAGATTTAATAAATCATCATAATGACTTAATGGTTCTAATTGTAACATTAATCCGTTTTCTAACGAATTTTGGTAATGTGTATGTATTTCATCAAAAAGTGTTTGTAAATCCCAGGTTCTAAAATCTCCAGGATCTACCTTTCTAGACATTTTTGTTCGGTTATAAAATTGCCATCTGTTCTGGTTAAAGTATTGCCAATATAAATTAGCTAAGATGTTTTCGAGAATATTTTTTGCTGGAAATGTGCTTTTATCAATTTCATTTTTAAAATCATTTATAATTTTTAGCTGAGAATCTTCCTCTAAAACTAGCGCAAATTTGCTTTTAAAAAATAGTGTTTTTATAAGTTGTGGTGTGTTTTTGTCTTTTGTGGCTTTATCAGAAATGTCTTCTATAACTTTTAAGGCCGATTTTGGTAAGCCTTCACGTTCATATTGTTCAACAGTTTTCCATAATTGTTGATAATTTGGTGTTTGTGCGTTTATAACATTAAAAAAAAGAAAAAGAAAAAAAAGGAAAGGTGTATGTTTCATACGTTTAAATTTTTATAATTATTTGACAATAAGCTAATTAAAAAATCAAGAACGTATGTAATCGTTACGCTCTCACATTAAAAATTTTAAACATTCCCTCCCGATTGCTATCGGGAGGTTTGCAAATTGTTAATGGGCATTTCATAAGGCATGATTCTTGTATGCTTACCTACAAAAGTTATTCCAATAACGTAATAAATAAATAATAAAATTCGTTTGTTGATTTAAGTTAATAAATTTTTAAGAATAGCTGGATTTTTAATGTTGTATTTTCGCCGACACATATGAAGAAAAAATTTATATATCTACTAATAATACCAGCTCTAAGCTTCGGTCAAACGTCGTTGGATGAAGTGGATTCCCTTTTTAAAGAGAAACAGTACTCAAAAGCGGAGGGTGTTATTTCCAATTACCTCAATGAAAGCCCAAACGATTTAAAAGCCATTGAATTATTGGGTGATGCCTACGGTTATCAAAAAAAATGGGATGAAGCCATTACTACTTACAAAAAATTGGTTGACACAAGCCCAAACAGTGCCAATTACCAATATAAATATGGTGGTGTTTTGGGAATGAAAGCGCTCGCTGTTAGCAAGATACAAGCGTTGGGAATGATTGGTGATATAAAACAAGCCTTCACAAAGGCTGCTGAATTAGATCCTAAGCACATCAATACTCGTTGGGCGTTGGTAGAATTTTATATGCAATTGCCAGGTTTTTTGGGTGGTAGCAAAAGTAAATCTCTGCAATATGCCAACGAACTCCAAAACCTTTCTAAAGTAGATGGCTATTTGGCCAAAGGCTATATTTACGAATACGATAATGAACCCGAACTAGCCGAAAAATATTATAAAATGGCCATTACACATGGTGGTTCGTTGTTTAGTTATGATAAACTCACGACTTTTTACGAAAAACAAAAGCAACCCGAAAAAGCCATTGAAACCATTGAAGTGGCTAAGGCGAAACACAAGCGGAATGTATTGTATTACCAAATTGGTAAAGTAGCGGCTGAATATAATATAGAACTCAATAAAGGCGAACAATACTTACAGATTTATATAAAAAATCATTCTTCAAAAGATGGTGTGCCCATAGCATGGGCAAACTATAGATTAGCGCAAATAAACAAGCACAAAGGCAATAAAAATGAAGCCTTAAAATATATTGATTTAGCTTTAAAAGAGTCACCAGAAACCAAGTCTTTCTTAAAGGAAAAACACACAATACAGATTATGTAATGTCGGGGTTTAAACTTCCAGTTTCAATACTTATCTTTATCCTCTACAAAACAAGTTTATGAACGTACATTTTATAGCCATTGGTGGAAGTGCCATGCACAATTTGGCCATTGCTTTACATAACAAAGGATATAAGGTCACAGGAAGTGATGATGAAATTTTTGAACCTTCAAAATCACGATTAGCAGCCAAAGGGATTTTACCTGAATCGTTCGGTTGGTTTCCTGAAAAAATAACGAAACAACTAGATGCAGTCGTTTTAGGCATGCATGCTAAAGCCGATAATCCAGAATTGTTAAAAGCGCAGGAATTAGGGTTAAAAATTTATAGTTACCCGGAGTTTTTGTACGAACAATCGAAATACAAAACCCGAGTCGTAATAGGAGGGAGTCATGGTAAAACCACTATAACCTCTATGATTTTACACGTGATGCATTATCATGACAGAGATGTTGACTATATGGTTGGGGCACAGTTAGAAGGCTTTGATGTAATGGTAAAACTTACCGAGGATAATGATTTTATCGTGTTGGAAGGGGATGAATATTTAAGCTCACCAATTGACAGACGCCCAAAATTCCATCTTTATAAACCAAATATAGGCTTGTTAAGTGGTATTGCCTGGGATCATATCAATGTGTTTCCAACCTACGAGAATTATGTGGAACAGTTTAGCATATTTGTAGATTCCATAGTAAAGGGTGGAAGCATCACCTATAATGAAGAAGACCCTGAAGTAAAACGTGTTGTGGAAGCATCACAAAACGCCATTCGGAAATTGCCATATCATACACCAGAATATTGGGCTGAAAACGGACAAACATTTTTAGAAACGCCCGAAGGGCCTTTGCCTATTGAAGTGTTTGGCGCTCATAATTTAAATAATCTGGCCGGAGCCAAATGGATTTGCCAGCATATGGGCATAGATGAAGACGATTTTTATCAAGCCATTGCCACCTTTAAGGGAGCCAGTAAACGCCTAGAGAAAATTGCTGAAAGTAAAACCAGTGTCGCCTATAAAGATTTTGCCCATTCGCCGAGTAAAGTGGAAGCCACGACCAAAGCTGTTAAAGAACAGTACGAAGATAGAACGCTGGTTGCTTGTTTAGAGCTGCATACCTATAGCAGTTTAAATGCTGAGTTTTTAAAGGAATATAAAGGCGCATTGGATGCTGCCGATGTTGCCGTAGTGTTTTACTCGCCACATGCCGTCGAGATTAAAAAACTTGAAAAAGTTACCCACGAACAAATTGCAAATGCCTTTGAACGCAACGATTTAATTATTTATACCAACCCAGACGATTTTAAAAACTTTTTATTTTCTCAAGATTTTAAAAACAAAGCGTTATTGTTAATGAGTTCTGGAGATTATGGTGGATTGGATTTTAATGAGGTGAAAAACTTGATTAAGTAGTTTTTGTCTTATAACGTTGTTCTATCCAGTTATTAACTTATATTTCGTTTTATTCATTTTGCCGATTTTTTCAAATAAGTTTAATTCTACTCCTTTTTTCAAATCTCTACTTGCAGTTGCAGGAGAAATATCTTTGAATATGTCCATATAATCCTTTCGCGTAAACTCTATTTTGTTTAGTGAACTAAAATATTCAAGTCTGTCTTTTTCATTTAGAGTTCGATTATTAAAGTTCAACAATTCACCTATTGAGATGTCAATAACATTTAACATATATTCAATGAATTTTGTTGACTTTCCAGATTTATCACTTTCAGATAAAGCATTGTAATATTTCTCTTGATCTTTACTAATAATTGTTTCAAATGGTAAATATTCAAAAACTGGATATTTTTCCGTTAAAATCAATGTTTGCCATAATCTTCCCATTCTACCATTTCCATCTAGAAAAGGATGAATAAACTCCATTTCATAATGGAATACGCAACTTTTAATTAATTCAATAGAGGTCAGTATATAAATACGTATCTTTATATTCAGTAAATATA